>OLOZ01000184.1_pt1 | contig 70367 bp, 67 predicted proteins | sample 1673021 | NCBI WGS metagenome assembly OLOZ01 (sample SAMEA3136747, study PRJEB25190) | human gut metagenome | biome: human gut; feature: human-associated habitat; material: faeces | place: Austria | collected 2013 | reverse complement strand
ACCCCCAGCCTTGTGCGTGTAAAGCACCTGCGCTAACCGTTGCGCCAATCGCCCGCGGGAACATAGTATATCGAAACCTTTGACTAGAAGCTACAATGGGATTCGTTTTTTATCCGACAAGCAAAAAGGAGCACCAATGACCTCCTCCGTGTTGCCCGTCGTGCCCGAAGGCGAACTCAAGGAGCGCCTCGCCGGCGTTCGCTATGTATTTACCGACCTCGACGGCACCATGCTCGCACCCGGTTCGCGCGTGCTTGCCGACGCTGCGGGCAACCCCAGCGTTGCTTGCGTGCAGACACTTCTTGACCTGCGCGCTGCCGGCGTCGAAGTGATTCCGTGCTCGGGCCGCAATCGCTCCATGCTGCACGAGGACGCGCGCATCCTGGGCTTCAATGCCTATATTGGCGAGATGGGCGGCTTGCTTATGCTCGACCACGGCAAGGACGACTGGTGCTACTTCACAGCCGATATGGACTACGATCCTTTCTGCGGCCTTACGCCCCACCAGGTAATCGAGCGCGCGGGCGTATGCGACAAACTCGTTAACTCCTGGCCACACCTGCTTGAGTACCACAACGATATGCAGCAGGGCTACAAATATCGCGAGGTCACCGTTGCCATGCGCGGCGAGATTCCCGACGAGCAGGCGCGTGCCCTGCTCGACGCATCGGGCGTTGAGCTCGATTGGGGAGACAACGGCTTTCTCAATCACATCTCTAAGCCCACGACGCTCGAGCTTCCCGAGGGCGTCTCTGGACGTGCCTTTAACGTGAGCCCCCGTGGCCTTAACAAGGGCCGCGCTGTCGCCAAGTTCTGCGAGCTGCGCGGTATCGACCCCATGCAGGCCCTTGCCATTGGCGACGCCTCGTCCGATTTCTTGATGGCAGATTCGGTGGGGACCTTCGTTTTGGTGGAGAATGGACTGGCGAACCCCGGCGCCGACGAGTTCTTGGCCACGCACGATAATGCGTTTGTGAGCCAGGGCTGTATCGTCGACGGTTGGGTTATGACTATGAAATGCCTGCTGACAGCCAAGGAATAGGATTTGATGATGGCGCAGAAAAACACCTGCCCTATCGGTGTGTTCGACTCTGGCCTGGGTGGCCTGACCGTGGCTCGATCCATTGCTACCGCGCTGCCCCACGAGTCGGTGTACTACTTTGGCGACACCAAGCGTTGCCCTTATGGCACGCGTGGCGAAAACGAGGTTCGTTCGTTTGCTCTGCAGGCAGGGCGTTGGCTTTCGCGCCATAACGTCAAGATCATCGTTATCGCCTGCAACACGGCAACGGCAGCCGCTTTGCGCGTATGCCAGCAGACCCTCGATGTTCCCGTGATTGGCGTGATCGTCCCCGGTGCTCGCGCTGCTATCAATAGCACCCGCACGCGCGAGGTGGGCGTGCTCGCCACGAATCTCACCACGCGCTCTGGAGCCTATACGCGTGCGATTCAAGATTTGGATGCGGGCGTGGACGTGTACGGCTGTCCCGCCTCGAGCTTTGTCGAGATTGTCGAACAGGAGCTTGCGACCGGCGCGCACTTGCAAGAGCGTTGGCTCGAGGACGAGGATATCTTTGACACTCCCGAAGTCCGCGCCGTGGTGCGTCAGGTGGTCGCGCCCCTCAAGGGCCACAATATCGATACCGTCGTGTTGGGGTGCACGCATTTTCCGTTGCTCGTAGGTCCTATCCGTCATGAGCTGGGGCCAAACATCCGTGTGGTCTCGTCTGCTGAGGAAACCATGCGTGAGCTGGTGGACATCCTGCAGCGTCGTGAGCAGCTGGCGCCGGAAGACGCGCTGCCCCAGCACCGTTTTGCCACGACGTCTGATAACCTGGCGGAGTTCGCCGCCGCCGGCAGCTTTATCTTTGGCCAGCCGCTCAAGAGCATCGAGCACGTTTCGCTCGAAGAGCTTGTGTAGCGCCGCACGAACAGAGAGGAATATCAATGGAACTGAACGAGATTCGCCGCTTTGCTGGCCGCGCTGCCAACCAGATGCGTCCCGTGACAATCAAGCGTGAGGTCATGAAAAACGCCCTGGGCTCGTGCCTGGTGGAGTTTGGCGACACGCGCGTGCTGTGCGCTGCCACGATTGAGGATGGCCTGCCGCCCTGGCGCCGCGCTTCTAAACTGGGCTGGGTTACCGCCGAATACGCCATGCTTCCCGCCGCTACCTCCAAGCGCACCAAGCGCGAGACGAATGCGCGCAAGGGCCGAAGCATGGAGATCGAGCGTCTGATCGGTCGCAGCCTGCGCACCGTTTGCAATATGCGCGCGTTGGGCGAGTACACCGTTACGATCGACTGCGACGTTCTGCAAGCCGATGGCGGTACGCGCACGGCGAGCGTGACCGGCGCCTGGGTGGCGCTTCACGACGCCTTGATGACGTGGGTCGAGGCGGGCAAGATCCCGCGTCTGCCCCTGACGGGCCAGGTTGCCGCTGTGTCCATGGGCGTGGTGGACGGTAACGAGCTTTTGGACCTCGATTACGCCGAGGACAGCCATGCCGAGATCGATATGAATCTGGTTGCCACCGATACGGGCGAGATCATCGAGATCCAGGGCACAGGCGAGCAGACGCCTTTTGATCGCAAGCGCTTGAACAACCTGCTTGACTTGGGCGACCTTGGCATCAAGCAGTTGATCGACCTGCAAAACGAGGTTACGGCGTTTCGCGACGACGACTAATCGCGCATACACGTCTCTTTGCTAAACGATAAGGAATGGGCGACCATGGCTCTCAATAAAATCGATATCGATACCCTCGATTCCGCGCGCACCATTGTGGTTGCCACGGGTAATGCCCACAAGCTCGTGGAGATCGAGGACATTCTTTCGCGCGTGCTGCCCGACGTGACGTTTGTCGCGCTGGGCCAGTTGGGCGATTTCGATGACCCCGAGGAGACGGGCGCCACCTTCTTGGAGAACGCTCTTATCAAGGCCGAGGCCGCCGTGGAGCAAATGGGCATGTCTGCCATCGCAGACGATTCCGGCCTTGTGGTCGATGCCCTTGGTGGCGAGCCCGGCGTCTATTCCGCGCGCTATGCGGGCGTGCATGGCGATGACGCTGCAAACAATGCAAAGCTGCTTAAGAATCTGGCCGAGGTGCCCGAGGCCAAGCGCACCGCTCGTTTCATGAGCGTGGTGGCGCTTGTGGACGCCTCGGGCATGGTGCTCACGGGCACGGGCGCCTGCGAGGGCACAATTGGGTTCGAGGGCCGTGGCGAGAATGGTTTTGGTTACGATCCGCTGTTCTTGCCTGCTGATACGCCGGGCAAGACCATGGCCGAGCTCACGCCGGCGGAGAAAAACGCCATCAGCCACCGTTTCCATGCGCTGCAGGACCTGTCGTCTCAGATTGCAGGAGACGAGGCGTGAGGGCCGTCGTTCAGCGCGTAGTGAGCGCATCGGTTGTTGTTGAAGAAAAGACCATCGGCAGCATTGGCCAGGGATATCTCATTCTTCTGGGCGTAGGCGAGGGCGATACACGCGAGACGGCGCAAAAGCTTTGGGCCAAGATTCGTGACTTGCGTATCATGCCGGATGACGCGGGGAAAACCAACCGTTCACTTGCAGACGTGTTGGGCGAGGTGCTCGTGGTGTCGCAGTTCACGCTGTATGCCGATTGCCGCCACGGGCGCAGACCCTCGTTTACTGCGGCGGGCGCTCCCGGTCTGGCTAACGAGCTTTACGAGTACTTTTGCGAGCTGGTTCGTGCGGATATGGGTGATGTTCAGACGGGCAGCTTTGGCGCCGACATGAGCGTTTCGCTTGTAAACGACGGCCCGTTCACCATCGTGCTCGACACCGACGAGCTGTAGAAGGTGCTTCGGTCTCCAGGGTCATACTTGCTGTCAATTTGCATCCATCTTCGCAGCATCTCCACAAGATGTGCAATCTCCATCTGAGCCTGCTACAATTTGTACGTTTGTAGATAAATTGGGGCAAGTCTGCCGCATTTGCACTTGCCTTCAGGAGGCCTAATGGAAGAGCTGGAAGTCAATCACGTCGAGGATATCCACGAGAAGCTGACGAGCATGATCGGCCAGCGCGTTAAAGTGCGCGCCAACATGGGCCGCACGCGCGTCGTCGAGCGCATGGGCACTATCAAGACGGTACATCCCGCCGTGTTCATCGTCGAGGTGGACGAGCGCCGCGGCCGTAAGTCGCGTCAGTCGTACCAGTATGTCGATGTTCTCACGGGCACCGTCGAGCTGTTCGATCCCGAGTCGGGCGAGCACCTGTTTACCCCGCTGGGCAATCAGCTCGAGGAGCACTAGTTATGCCTTCTCTTTCGTTCACCGTGTCCGCGCTCGCAAAGGTCAATCTGTACTTGGGCGTGTACGCAACGAAAGATGAGCGCGGTTACCATCGCGTCGATTCGGTCATGGCGGCTGTCGGTCTGGGCGATACGGTGACGATTACACCTGCAAAGGAGCTTTCGGTCACCATGGATCCCGCGGCGGATTTCCCCATGGAGCAAAACAGCGCCTGGCATGCCGCCGTCGAGCTCGGCCGTGCGTATGGCCGAGAGCCCTTGTTCGATATCCATATCGAAAAGTGCATCCCCATTCGCGCAGGCCTGGGCGGTCCCTCTACCGACGCTGCCGCAGCTCTGCGCGGTTTGTGCGCAGCATGGGATATCGACATCCATGACGAGCGCGTGGCTGCCGTTGCGCGCAGCATCGGTGCCGATGTGCCGTTTTTCCTCTACGAATCGCCTGCATACCTCAGTGGCGCGGGCGACGTGATGGAGGAGACCTTCGACGCGCTCGAGGGCGTGCCTGTGGCGCTTGTCCGCGCTTCTTCAAAGGGCGTTACGGCGCAGGAAGCCTACCGTGTCTTTGACGCAAATCCGCAGCCTGTGGCTCCTATCGAGCCCATGCTTGAGGCATTGCGCGCTGGCGACGAGCAAGGCGTGGTCGATGCACTTGCCAATAACCTGGCGCCCGCCGCGATGTCTATTGCGCCCGAGATCGTGGATGTGCTGGCGTGGATGCGTGAACAGCCAGGCGTGCGTGTGGCTGAAGTTTCGGGTTCGGGTTCTTGCTGCTTTGCCCTGTGCGAGAGCAAAGAGGCTGCTCAGAGCCTTGCGAACGCGGCTTTACGCGAATGCGGATGGTGGTCATGTGCAACTCAGATGGAAAAGTCTGGATCGAATCTCATTGATTGCTAGCATTTGTCTCAATCTTTTGTTACTATAACTTGGCTATCGGGTTGTGGCTCAGTTTGGTAGAGCACTGCGTTCGGGACGCAGGGGTCGCTGGTTCAAATCCAGTCAACCCGACCATTGCATTGAATAAGGGTCGCCTTTGGGCGACCCTTTTTAATATGAGCAGGACATTGTCAATAGGCAAAACCGGGCCTGGCCTCGATTCTTTTGAACCGGAGCCAAGCCCTTCCTCTATCTCAACCCTCCTGCGGCGACCTCGGCGTGTCTCTCCGACGCTCGTCTTTGCAGTTTAATATCCGCCCGTGGCGCATCTCTGCGCCACGGGCAATCCGTTGCTACGGCTGGGGTTACCTCGGTCGATTCGACAGTCCCGTGTCGCGGGTGGCGCCTTGGGCGCTCGCAGAAAAAGAGCCTGGGGTTCGCCCCAACGGCCTCGGATCAGACCGCAGGATGGGATGGATCGCGCTATGTCGGGACGGCCTTCCCGAAGGCTAGCCGCTCTCGGCCATGCGGCCTATCGCCCAGCACCGGCATGCGAGCTCGCGGGCCGTCGCGACGTTGGCCTTGTTCTTGTGGACGCCGCGCCCCAGCATCTCCTCGCGCCTCTTCACGAGCCTTCGGATGCCCTTGGCCGCGTGCCTTCTCGCCGCGGGGTCGGGTGCCTGGCCCTTGGCCAGGTCCTTCGGATGCGGGCTGGCGCTTATGTAGCGCCACGCGGCCTCGACGAGCACGCGCCTCAGATGCTTGTTGCCGGCCTTGGTGATGCCGCCCTGCCGCGCGCTCTCCCCGCTGGAGTGCTCGGAGGGGGTGGGCCCGAGCCAAGCGGCGAACGACCTGGCGTTCTTGAACCTGGAGAACTCGCCGGCCTCGAACGCGATGTCGGCGCCCTTCAGGCAGCGCAGCGAGTCGACCCTCTTCTTCCATCGGGGCTTGGACGCCTCTGCCTCGACCAGCTTCTCCAGCCTCTTCTTGCCCCCCATCGCCTGCCTGGTGGCGTCTATGTGGTACGCGAGGACGTCGTCGTCGGCCTTCTCGGGAAACTCGATCGACCTTATCCGCGCCCGGTCGGGGTGGTCTCGCTGAACGCGTATCCGTGCCGCATCAGGAACTTCGACAGCCGCCGCTTGCAGCGCCTCAGGTCCTCGCGGGCGTCGTCCAGCGCGCGCACCAGGTCGCGCGCCGCCTCGCACCCGTCGTCGGGGACCCACACCTCCACGACGTTGCCTACCGACAGCATGCGCGCCAGGAACTCCGCGTCGTTGCGGTCGTTCTTCCTCTTGCGGTCAGCCGATGGCTTGATCATCTTCGAGACCGCGCCGACGGCGCAGCCCACGCCCGGCGCCGCGAGCCTCTTCTGCAGGTCGAACCCGGTCACGCCCGACTCGTAGACGCACTTCGCGGCAGGGTCGAGGGATCCCACCCACTCTGCGACGGCCGCCGCGTCGTAGGCGAAAGCGGCCGAGCGGGCCTCGCCGGTCATCGCGTCAAGGGCGACGGCCTTTATGGATCGCGCGTGCACGTCGAGGCCGACGAAGGTGGTAGTATTCAACATGAGAGAGCCCCTTTCCATGCTTGTGGCGTGGCCGCCACTTTTGAATTAGACACTCGCATTGTCGGCCTAATCCACGGATTCGCATGCAGCAGGGGCTCTCAATGTTTTCATGTCCTGCTCATATCGTCTCGCGTGCGCGTTCGTGCTTCAATTTCAACCGCTTTGGAATTGAAGCAAGATGCGCGCCACTTTGCTTACGTGGAGTGCTAGCATATGACCGTTTGCAAGCAGAGTGTGAGGAATGCGTATGGCACTGGGCGTAAAAGTCGATATGACGCAGGGGTCCCTTTGGGACAAAATCGTTCTCTTCGCCATACCCGTTGCGCTTATGGCTTTCCTTCAACAACTTTTTAATGCTGCGGACGTTGCCGTGCTGGGACAGTTTGCGGGCACCAACGCCATGGCGGCTGTGGGCAGCTGCGGCGCCATGTGCAGCTTTGTGGTGAGTTTGGGCACGGGCATGAGCCTGGGTGCCAACGTGACCATTGCAACGAACATCGGGTCGGGCAGGATGGATGCCGTGCGTCGCGCTGTACACACCGCGATGCTTGCCGCAGTGGGCGGGGGCATTATCTTGGGCCTTGCGGGCGAGCTTGTGATTGAGCCCATCATGGCCGCGATGGGCATCAAGGATCCCGAGGTCGAGGCGATGGCGCTTCTCTACATGCGCATCTATCTTGCGGGACTTCCCATTCTCTTTCTGTATGACTTTGAAGCTGCCATCATGCGCAGCCAAGGTGACACGCGCACACCGCTTATCGCGCTCGCTATTTCCGGCACGGTTAATGTGGGCCTCAACCTGCTTTTCGTGCTGGTTTTGGGCATGGATGTCGACGGCGTTGCGTCGGCAACGGTAATCTCCAGCGCCGTGAGTTCGATCATTCTTTTATGGTGCCTGACGCACAGCGATTCCGTCATCCGTGTAAATCTGCGCGAGCTGGCAATCGACTGGCCCTCGCTCAAGCGCATTCTTATCGTCGGCCTGCCCGCAGGTATTCAAGGTGCGCTGTTCTCCGTGTCGAATGTCATCGTCCAGGCGGCCGTGAACAGCCTGGATACCGCTGTCATGGCGGGTAACTCCGCCGCAAACAATATTGACGCTTTCTCGTGGTATAGCCTCAACGCCTTTGGCCAGGCATGTACCACGTTTGTGGGCCAAAACAATGGCGCGCGCCGTCACGATCGCTGCCTGCGTACCCTCAAGATCTGCTTTATCGAAGGCTATACGGCCTATGCGATCCTCACAACGATTCTGCTGCTCTTTAGCAGGCAACTGCTTTCGATCTTTAGCACCGACCCCGCGGTGATCGATGCCGGACAGCTGCGCATTCATTTTATTTTGGCAACACACCTCTTTACGATGGTGGTCGAGATCATGTCTGGCTACTTGCGCGGATACGGCTGCTCGCTGCCGCCAACGATCATTGCCCTCATCTCCATCTGTGTCCTGCGCGTGCTGTGGGTTGCGTTTATCTTCTCTGCCGACCACACGTTGTTCACGCTATTGATGGTCTACCCCGTGAGCGTTGCTGTGAACGCGTTGCTCACCATGGTGTTCACGTTCTTTATGCGCAGTCACCTGGCACGCCCGGCGGCCGCGGCGGCCTAGCACCCATGCCATCCGGTTTCCTGTGCTTAATCCTAAAGCCGGTTGATAGGCCGCGCGTAATGTCGCGTGAAGAATCTGGTAGGGGAAATATGGGGCTGTTGTTCCGCAACGCCAAGCGCGGTATACTTCCATCTGCTTGTTTGCAAAACACTGGGAGGAAACCATATGTTCCCTAAGGGTATGGAATGGATCGTCATTCTCATCGTTGCACTGCTGATCTTTGGGCCTAAGAACCTCCCGAAGCTCGGCAAGTCCCTCGGCTCCACGGTCAAGAACATCCGTGAGGGCATGGAGAGCGACGAGGCCTCCAAGGACGACGAGCCCGTTGTCGCCGAGGAAGACGCGGATGACGACGCTGAGATTCGCGAGCTCGAGGCCAAGCTCGCTGCCGCCAAGAAGAAGAAGGAAGACGGCGACGCTGAGTAATTTCCGCCCTGTTATCACGGGGTGATCTTCGACCGGCTTACCCCTAGGGCCAGCCGGTCTTTTCTGTGTATGGGTGGCTGATCTGCCACACGTGAGATGCAAGGAGTTTGTGCGCATGGATGCAAGCGAGATCGTACTGACAGCCGAAGGCCGCCAGAAGCTCATGGAGGAGCTCGCCTGGCGTGAGGGCGATAAGAGCAAGGAGATCATCGAGCACATCAAGGAAGCGCGCGCCTTTGGCGACCTTTCCGAGAACTCCGAGTACGATGCCGCTAAGGAAGAGCAGGCTAAGAATGCCGCCCGCATCGCCGAGATTCAGGCCATTCTTGCCAACGCTCAGGATGCTGGCACTTCTTTGCACGGCCTGACCGTCTCCATTGGCAGCATCGTTGCTTTGGTTGATGCCGACGGCGTTGCCACCGAGGTCACCCTCGTGGGTACTACCGAGACCAACGTGCTGGAGCACAAGATTTCCAACGAGTCTCCTGTGGGTCGTGCGATCATCGGCCATGCCGAGGGCGAGACCGTCGAGGTTGTCACCCCGTCCGGCAAGACCCGTACCTACACCATCACCAAGATTTCCCGCTAAACCGCGGGCATCAGTATGTAATGGCTCCCGGGGGATACCGATCCTTTGGGAGCTTTTTCGCGTTATATAGGAGTGCAGCCGATGTCAGAGAATCAGATCGAAACCCCCGTTGCCGAGACGCTTAACGATGAGCGTGCCCGCCGCCTTGCCGACCGCGAGGCCCTATATGCCGCTGGCCAGAACCCGTATCCCGAGCATTCTGATGTTGAGGATTATGTGGCCGACATCGAGGCTAAGTATGCCGATCTTGCCGATGGCGAGGACACAGCCGACGTCGTGAAGATCGGTGGCCGTGTTGTTGCCAAGCGCGGTCAGGGCAAGATTATGTTCGTCGTGCTGCGCGACCCGACGGGCGATATCCAGCTTTTCTGTCGTATCAATGATATGAACGAGGATGACTGGAAGCGCCTGCGTAAGCTTGACCTGGGCGATATCGTGGGCGTCGAGGGCGTTGTGGTTCGTACCCAGCGTGGCCAGCTCTCCGTGGCGCCTCGTTGCCTCACGCTTCTTGCCAAGGCCGTTCGTCCGCTGCCCGAGAAGTTCCACGGCCTTTCCGACAAGGAGACCCGTTATCGTCAGCGCTATGTCGACCTGATCGTGAACGAGGACGTGCGCGAGACCTTCCGTAAGCGTTCCGCCATCGTCTCTGCCTTCCGCCGCTACATGGAGGCCGACGGCTTCATGGAGGTTGAGACCCCGATTCTGCAGACCATCCAAGGCGGTGCCACGGCCAAGCCGTTCATCACGCATTTCAATGCGCTGAACCAGGAGAACTACCTGCGCATCGCTACCGAGCTGCACCTTAAGCGCCTGCTTGTGGGCGGCTTTGAGCGTGTGTTCGAGATTGGCCGCATCTTCCGTAACGAGGGCATGGACCTTACGCACAACCCCGAGTTCACTACCATGGAGGCATACCGCGCCTTCTCTGACCTTGAGGGCATGAAGGAGCTGTGCGAGGGCGTTATCAAGGCTGCAAATGCCGCGGTGAACGATTCCGAGCAAATCGAGTATCAGGGTCAGACCATCGACCTTTCCGGTACCTGGCCGAGCCGTCCCATGTCCGATATCGTCTCCGACGTGCTGGGCTACAAGGTGACCATCGATACTCCCGCCGAGGAGCTCGCTGCTGCTGCCCGCGAGCGCGGCATCGAGGTTAAGCCCGAATGGACGAGCGGCAAGCTCATTGCCGAGATTTATGACGAGCTGGGTGAGGAGACCATCGTCAACCCCACCTTTGTATGCGATTACCCCATCGAGGTCAGCCCGCTCGCCAAGCGTTTTGAGGACGATCCGCGCTTGACGCATCGCTTTGAGCTGGTCATTGCCGGTCATGAGTACGCCAACGCCTTCTCCGAGCTCAACGATCCGGTCGACCAGGCAGAGCGCTTCCGCAAGCAGGTGGAAGAGAAGTTTGCCGGCGACGACGAGGCCATGGAGTACGATGAGGACTACGTGCGTGCCCTTGAGTACGGCATGCCTCCTGCAGGCGGCATTGGCATTGGCATGGACCGCGTGATCATGCTGCTCACCAACTCCGCGAGCATCCGTGACGTCCTACTGTTCCCGCACATGAAGCCCGAGGGCGGCTCCAAGGGCCCCAAGCCCGCTGCTGCTTCTGCCGAGAGCTCGTTTGTCGAGGCCCCGAAGGTCTCCACCATCGATTACTCCAAGGTCGTTGTGGAGCCGCTTTACGAGGACATGGTCGATTTCGATACCTTTATCAAGTCCGATTTCCGCGTGGTGAAGGTCAAGGCCTGCGAAGCGGTGAAGAAGAGCAAGAAGCTGCTGAGCTTTGTACTCGACGATGGCTCCGGCACCGATCGCGTTATCCTCTCCGGCATCCACGCCTACTACGAGCCCGAGGATCTGGTGGGCAAGACGCTCGTTGCCATTACCAACCTCCCTCCGCGCAAGATGATGGGTATCGACTCGTGCGGCATGCTTATCAGCGCTGTGCACGCCGAGGGTGATGAAGAGCGCCTGAATCTCCTGCAGCTCGATCCGAGCATCCCTGCAGGTGCCAAGCTCTGCTAGACGAGCACCAACTCGAAGTGAACGAGGCATTAACCCTGTGCGGTCGGTGCCTCGTTTTTTATGGCGGTGCCGGATGCGATGCAATTTGCTTGATAGGTGCAATAGTTGAATCTGTCATGTATTTGGTCTAGGATGACGGCGTAAAACGAGAGCAGTCCTTTTGGATTACCCCCGCGGTGAAGGAAAGGACGCTCATGAAATATCAAGGCCAGAGTACAGATGAGTTTGAAGAGCCGGGGGAGTTTCTGGAGACTTTCGACCTTCTGGACGAAAACGGCGACGAGCAGCCCGATCGTCGACCCCTAGAGCCTATGGAAGACTTTGATATCGTCTCTGAGGATACCGACGAGCAATGTGATACGCATCGCACGGCGCAAGAAGCCCATGCTTCCGTATCCGCGCCGGTGCAGCCGCCGATGAACGATAGCTATCACCATGGCATGCGCGTGCGCGCCCTGCACATGAAGACTGTTTGGCATGATGTCGTGACGGGGGGGACGACCTCGCCGTCAGAGCCTCGCTCATGGACAAGTCGACGATTATCTGTCGCACGGGCATGCTTATGCTTTCAAGCGGTACGGGTGCCTGGCGCGTGAGGGACACCATGAACCGTGTGGCACAGGTGCTTGGCGTGACCATTCATGTCGACCTGAGCCTTCTTTCATTTGAGTGCACCTGCATCGAGGGACATCACTGCTTTAGCGAGGTTGTGAGCCTTCCCACGACGGGGGTCAATACGCATCGCATTTGGATGATGGAGAACTTCCTGCGCGAGATCGAGACCTATGGCCGCCGGTTCACCGTGCGTGAGTATCATGAGATGCTCGAGACGGTCGAGCATTCCAAACCGGACTACTCGGCGGCCCAACAGGGGCTTGCAGCGGGTTGCGCTTGTGGCGCCTTTGTCTTTTTGCTGGGCGGCGGCCCTGTCGAGATGTTTTGTGCCTTTGCAGGCGCCATGCTTGGAAATTTTGTTCGCGCTTCCATGCTGAGCCATAGGTTTGGCCAGTTCAGTGCACTGGGGGTGGGTGTCGCGGTAGCCTGCGTGACCTATCTGCTGGCTCTGCTGGGTTTGGCCCAGGTGATACCTAACGCGCTTGCCCACAAGGAGGGCTATATCGGGGCAATGCTCTTTGTCATTCCGGGGTTTCCGCTTATTACCGCAGGCCTCGACATCACGAAGCTGGACATGAGAAGCGGCATTGAGCGCCTGTCCTACGCTGTATCCATTATCTTGGTAGCAACCCTTGTTGGCTGGATGGTAGCGGAGTGCGTGGGACTTTCTCCTGATGATTTTCAGCCGCTGGGCCTATCTCCGCTCGTATTGACGCTTTTGCGTATCGCGATGAGCTTTGTGGGCGTATTTGGCTTTTCCATCATGTTTAACAGCCCGGTGCGCATAGCGGCGACGGCGGGGTGTATCGGCGCTGTCTCGAACACACTGCGCTTGACGCTTGTCGATGCGCCGACGATTCTACCGATGCTGGGGCTGGCGTCTGGCATGCCTCCCGAGGCCGCGGCGTTCTTTGGGGCTTTGTGTTCGGGGCTTTTGGCGCACCTAGTTGAGATGAAGCTTACGTATCCGCGCATTTCTCTTACGGTTCCTTCGATTGTCATCATGGTGCCGGGGTTGTACCTGTACCGTGCCATGTATTACATGTGCATCTTCGATACCGGCAACATGCTCAGCTGGTTTGTGCGTGCCGTGCTGATTGTGGCGTTTTTGCCGGTTGGGCTGGGTGTCGCGCGTGCGCTGACCGATAAACGCTGGAGAATGACGAGCTGATGCGAAAGGCGTTCGAGGCGACGAGGGCGCTATATCTCACAAACTCTACGCTTACGAAGAGCCTCCTTTTCGTGCTAGCCTGAATGCAGGACATAAGTAGTCGCAGACGCATATAGGCGGGCGAGATGAAGTTTTAAAAGCTCCATCTCGCCCGCCTTTTTGTTGCGACAGCAAAGAGAAAGGAATCGCCCTTACATGCCTACCAACAAACGAGAGAGCCTTCTGTTCACCTTTATCATGTGCTTTTGCATGGTCTTGTGGATGAGCATCTATAACGTCGCCTTGCAGCATGGCGCCATCAATGGAGAGGTCATCGCCGCAGCATGGCTCGGCTTCCCCCTCACCTACATCTTTGCCATGTGCTGCGACTGGTTTGTTGCCAGCCCGCTCGCGAAGGGCTTCGCTTTTAAGTATCTGGTTACTCCCGGTAAGAGTTCGCCGCGTGCCATGACGCTTGCCGTGAGCTCTTGCATGGTGGTTCCCATGGTAATCATCATGTCGCTTTACGGTGCTTGCGATGGCCTGTTCCATATGCCCGGCGGCCCGCTTGCTAACCTGAGCGTCCTGCCCATGATGTGGGCGATCAACATCCCGCGTAACTTTGTGATGGCGCTGCCGTGGAATCTGCTTGTTGCCGGTCCGCTTGCGCGCTTTGTCTTCCGCCGCGCATTCCCGCTGGGTACGGTTTTTGGCGAGCCTCATATGGAGCTCGTTTCCTTCCCGGGGGCTCCCGCCGCGCCCGGGGCTGCCGATGAGCCGGTGACGCCGATTGCCGCTGCCGAGGCATAAAAGGTAACGCCGCCCGCATTGCAACAGAGCAATTTGCCCAGAAAGCCACCTGCAAGGGTGGCTTTTTTTACGCTGCGAAAGATGAGCTATCGGATTCCGTTATCATTAATCATGGTATGGGTAAAGAACAACAAGCGCCGAGAACGGTGCTTGTTTATCGTTTATAACTTCTAGCACGTTAGAGGTTTGCATATGTTGGATAGATTCACCGACCGCGCCCGCAAGGTCATGTCGCTTGCAAAGCAAGAGGCGATCGATCTGAAGTCCACCAAGGTGGGCACCGAGCACCTGCTGCTTGCGCTTGCCAAGGAGGAGGACGGTATCGCCGCCGAGGCCCTGCGCGCCCTCGATATTTCCTATGACGACATCCTGGAGCAGCTCAAGGAGATTCGCACCACGGTTCCTGCCGAGGATGAGCCCGCCGAGGCGGCAAAGCTCGCTTTCACGCCGCTTGTGATCTCGGTGATGGAGCGGTCCTTCCGCTTGGCACGCGAGAACAACCAGACATATGTTTCGACCGAGCATCTGTTGCTGGCCATTGTCTCCGAGGGCAACGGCCTTGCGATGGATATCTTCCAGCGCCTGGGCGTGTCCGGTGCTTCTGTGCGCGCTTCGGTGGAAAGGCTTACGGCCAAAGACCAAGGCGGCAAGCGCCCCATGGCAGGTGCGGGCGCAGGACGCCCCGGTGCTGGTCTGCCCTTCTTCTCGGGCGAGGCAGGTATTGCCGGCGCCAAGATTGCCGGCGGTACGCTGGAGCAGTTTGCTATCAATCTTTGCCGCCGCGCTCGCGAGGGCAAGCTCGATCCGGTTATCGGCCGCGAGAAAGAGATCTCGCGCATGATGGAGATCCTTTCCCGTCGTACGAAGAACAACCCGCTTATTCTGGGCGATCCCGGCGTGGGCAAGACCGCCTTGGTGGAGGGTCTGGCGCAAGAGATCGTTGCCGGCAATGTGCCCGAAAACCTTCTCAACATGAATATCTGGGCGCTTGACCTGCCCGGTCTTGTGGCTGGTGCCAAGTATCGCGGCGAGTTCGAGGAACGTTTGAAAAACGTTATCGCCGAGTGCACCGAGTCCGATAACGCGATTTTGTTTATCGACGAGATGCATACCTTGATTGGTGCCGGTTCTGCCGAGGGCTCCATCGACGCGAGCTCTATGCTCAAGCCCGTGCTTGCACGCGGTGCCTTCCAGATCATCGGCGCCACCACCGCCGAGGAGTTTCGCAAGTACCTCACCAAAGACCCCGCGTTCGAGCGTCGTTTCCAGTCCATCGATGTGGAGGAGCCGAGCGTCGAGGATACGGTCGCGATTCTAAAGGCCCTGGTGCCGCGCTATGAGGAGCATCATCACGTTCGTTATACGCCGGCTGCCATCGAAGCGGCGGCGAGCCTGTCGAACCGCTATATCCAAGATCGCTATCTGCCGGATAAGGCCATCGATCTTATCGACGAGGCCGGTGCCCGTGCGCGCATCGCGGCGAACCGCGCTCCGCAAGAAGTGCGCGATGCCGAGAAACGCGTAACCGAGCTCTCCGATGCTGTAGAGGCCGCCTCGAACGACGATGACATGAATCGTGCCGCCGAGCTCAAGCAGGACCAGCAGGCCGCCGAGATCGCCCTTGGCGAGGCTCGCGCCGCTTGGAACGCTCAGATGGATGCCGATCCGCTTGTGATCGATACCGCGCAGATTGCCGATATCGTCTCCATTACCTCGGGCGTACCCGTGAGTTCGCTTACCGAGAGCGAGTCGCGCCGCCTGCTGCAGTGCGAGAACGTACTCAAAACGCGCATTATCGGTCAGGACGAGGCGGTTTCTGCTGTGGCCAAGGCTATTCGTCGCAGCCGTTCACCCCTTAAAGATCCGCGTCGTCCCGGCGGTTCGTTCATCTTCCTGGGCCCGACGGGTACCGGTAAGACCGAGCTTGCAAAGACGCTTGCCGAGTATCTGTTTGGCAGCAAGGACGCGCTCATCAGCTTTGACATGTCGGAGTTCGGCAGCGAGTTCGAGGTCTCCAAGCTCATCGGTAGCCCTCCGGGTTATGTGGGTCACGACGAGGGCGGCCAGCTTACCAAGGCTGTGCGTCGCCATCCGTACTCGGTCGTGCTGTTCGACGAAATCGAGAAGGCACACCCCGACATCTTCAACATCTTGCTGCAGGTGCTCGAGGAGGGCCGCCTTACCGACGGCCAGGGCAAGACGGTCGACTTCCGCAATACCGTGGTCATCATGACGTCGAATGTGGGTGCTCGCGAAATCGCGCAGGAGTCCAACGTTGGCTTTGGCACTACAGGCGAGAACGGTCTGAGTTCGGGTGAGATTCGTAGCCGCGCAATGGGCGAGCTTAAGCGCCTGTTCCGTCCCGAGTTCCTCAACCGTATCGACGATATCGTGGTGTTCCAGAAGCTCACGGGTGAGGATCTGAAGAGCATCGCCCAGCTGCTTGTGGACGATCTGCGTCAGCGTTTGATTGCCAACGGCATGAACATCGAGCTTACCGATGCCGCTATCGATAAGATCGTGGCAGAGGGAACCGATCTTACCAACGGCGCGCGTCCGTTGCGTCGCGCCATTCAGCGCCTTATCGAAGATCCGCTTTCGGAGGAGCTGCTGGCAGGCGAGTGGGGCGAAGGCGACACCGTGCTGTGCGACGTGGCGGACGAGAAGTTCGTCTTTAGCCATGGTACGGGAGAGATTCCCGCGCCGCGCGCGTTGGGCGCCCTGGTCAGCAGCGCGGTTGCAGCGCCACACACGTCTGGTGCTGCGCCGAGCACGGGCGTGACCGCTGGTCCCGGAGGCATGATGCAGACGGGCTCCGGTGCCCATTAGCCATCCGCTCCTTATGAGACAGGCCTCGAGGAAGTACTTCCTCGAGGCCTGTTTTTTGCGGTAGGAAATGGTTTGGCGCCTGCCCTCGCTCCGTACCCTGGACCCATGCCGCATGCTTTTGAGAAGAAAAGCATGGTATTTGTGGGTGGCAGTAGGGCAGCGACGGCATTCGTGTAAAAATAGGCTCGTGTGCCGGAATCGCCATCCGGCGCAAGCTCTATAGCACTTCTGCCGGAACATGGAGGCGGACTATTGGATAACGAGACGTTTAAGCCAACGCTAAAAGACGCGATTCGTCTGACGGCACCGGGACAACCGCTGCGCACGGCACTCGACATGATTATCGCAGGCCATCTGGGCGCTCTTATTTGCGTGGGTGACTCCGAAAACGTGCTCAATGCGGGCAACGACGGTTTTCCGCTTAACATCTCGTTTACCTCAAACCGCCTGTTCGAGCTTTCCAAGATGGACGGCGCCATCGTTATCGACGGCGACCTTACGCAGATCTTGCGTGCAAACTTCCATCTCAATCCCGATCCTTCACTTGCAACGAGTGAGACGGGCATGCGCCACCGTACGGCGGCGCGTATGTCTATCCTCACCGACTCGATTGTCATCTCCGTGTCTGAGCGTCGCGCCGTGGTAAACGTCTACGTGCATGGCAAGTCGTATCAGATTGAGCCTATCCCCGACCTTATGGGTTCGGTGAGCCAGCTGGTGGGTACGCTGCAGACCACGCGTAGCTCGCTCGACCGTTCGCTGCTGCGCTTGACGGCGCTCGAGCTGGACGATTACGTTACGCTCGCAGATATTACCGGCATTTTCTCGAGTTTCGAAATCTTGCAGCAGGCAAGGCAAGAGCTGGAGATTTGCATCGAAAAGCTGGGCACGCGCGGCAAGCTCGTGCGCATGCAGCTCGAGCAGCTTGCGGGCGATACCATCGATACCGAGTACGACCTGATGATTCGTGACTATGCGTCCGAGTCTTCCGAGGAAAACGCGCGTGCCATTCGCAAACGTTTTGCCGAGATGTCTGCGTCCGACCTTTCCAACCCCAAGCGCGTTGCCGAGGTTTTGGGCTTTGACGACTTGGACGAGGACTCGGTTATGACTCCGCTGGGTCTGCGTACGCTTTCGCGCGTCTCTGTGGTGCGCGACGGCGTTGCCGAGAAGATCGTGGACGAGTACGGTTCGCTGCAGGAGCTGATGGGCGACATCAAAAAGGACCCGGAGCGCTTGGGCGACTTTGGTGTTAACAACCCGGCGATTCTTGCCGATTCGCTCGCACGTATGCATGGCAAGCGGGAGGGCTAGAAGATGAGTTCGGTATGTGCGGTGGTCGTGGCCGGCGGCTGTGGTGCTCGCTTTGGAAACCCCGGTGGCAAGCAGCTGGTAAACGTTGCTGGAAAGCCGCTGATGACATGGTCCATTAGGGCGTTTGATCGTTCTGCGTTTGTGAGCCACATTGTGGTGGTGTGTCCGGCCGAGAAGATGGACGAGATGCGCCGCCAGGCGATTGACCCCTACAACTTTGCCACGCCCATCACCTTTGCCGAGGCCGGCAAGACGCGTCAGGATTCTACGCGCTCCGGTGTCGAGGCCGTTCCCGCGGGCTACGAGTACGTGGCTATCCACGATGCGGCGCGCCCGCTTATCACGGCCGAGGTTATCGACCGCGCAATCTGCTCGCTGCGCTGCGAGTCGGGAGTCGACGGCGTGGTGTGCGGTCAGGCGGCAATCGACACGCTCAAGGTCGTTGATGGCAATCGCATTGTGGAGACGCCCCCGCGTAGCCGTTATTGGGCTGCGCAGACGCCGCAGATCTTCGCACTCGAGACCATGCGCCGCGCCCATGCTGCGGCATTGGCCGATGGCTTTGTGGGTACCGATGATTCCTCGCTCGTGGAGCGTATGGGTGGTCGCGTGCTGTGCGTTGACAGCCCGCGCGACAACCTTAAGGTGACGGTCCCCGAGGACCTGCGCCCGGTTACGGCCATTCTCCTGGGCCGCATGAGCGATGCCGATGCCATGCAAAACACCGGCATCCTCACCCCGCTCTCCTAAAAATGTGACAAAAAGACGACAGGTTTATTTTGTCACATTTTCATATCTCTTGCACATGTATAGGTTTTGCGTGCCCACAGCGTGATTGACACCGCTTGATATAGCTTGACAGTGGCGGCCGTATCGCTATAAGTTAACCAAAGTTAACAACAAAGCGAGGACCTATGAATCAAACACCGTCATCAACCTCAAAACACGCTGTCAATTGCATCGACGCTTGTTTGGGCTATGGCATGCCGGACACACCGGAGGGCTCGACATATTGCGAGCGATTGGCCCCGGTCTGCTCGTAACGGTAGGCTTTATTGATCCCGGAAACTGGGCGTCGAATATGGCTGCCGGCTCCCAATTTGGCTATAGCCTCCTGTGGGTTGTGACCTTGTCGACAATCATGCTCATCGTTTTGCAGCACAATGCCGCGCATCTGGGAATCGTGACAGGCGAGTGCCTGGCCGAATCGGTAACGCGCCATATGCCACGCTTTCTTTCTAGGTTCGTGCTGCTCACGGCCCTTGCCGCATCGGTTGCAACGGTCATGGCCGAGATACTTGGCGGAGCTATTGCCCTGCAGATGCTCTTGGGCTTGCCGCTGCGAGCGGGCGCAATCGTTGTGGCCGCCGTATCGCTCGTCATGCTTCTTACCAATTCGTACATGCGTGTCGAGCGCTGGATTATTGGCTTTGTATCGCTGATTGGGTTGTCCTTTTTATTCGAGATTGCTCTTGTGCATGTGGATTGGGCGAGCGCTGCGGCAGGCTGGGTCGCACCCACGATTCCGGTGGGTTCGCCGGCCATTATCGTGTCGGTTTTGGGTGCCGTCGTGATGCCGCATAACCTCTTTTTGCATTCCGAGATTATTCAAAGTCAGTGCACTAATGAGCGCGGGGACGACGCGATTGCCAAGCGTTTGAGAAGCGAGTTTGTCGACACACTCTTTTCCATGGTGGTGGGATGGGCCATCAACAGCGCTATGGTGCTGCTGGCGGCTTCGGTATTTTGGAACGCTGGCACGCCGGTGACCGATCTTGCGCAGGCGGCATGCACGCTCGAGCCCATGTTGGGCGCTGCTTCTTCAACGGTGTTTGCGCTCGCGTTGCTCTTTGCGGGCGTGTCTTCGTCCATCACTGCCGGTATGGCAGCGGGGACCATCTCTGCAGGTCTTGCAGGGGAGCCCTACGATGTGCGCGACCGGCACAGCTCGATTGGCGTTGTGTGCACGTTTTTGCTGGCGACCGCTTCGATATTCTTCGTCCAAGACGCCTTCCAGGGGCTTGTGTGGAGCCAGGTGCTTTTGTCTTTGCAGCTGCCTATCACAGTTTTTGTCCAGATATGGCTTACGAGCTCCCCACGCGTTATGGGAAAGTATGCAAACAGCGCCGCACTAAAGGCAACGCTGATGGTCATTGCGCTTATCGTCACGGTTCTCAACGCGGTGCTCCTATTGGGGGCGTGAAGGAGCCGGGGTGTGAAGAAGGCCAGGCGTGACGGCGGCCGCAGTGCCTGGGGTGGCGGAATCGGGCAAGACGGCGTTAGCTGTTCTGCCGGTGCTGCCGCGCGCTGCGGGGTGAACGGTAGAAAAGGGGCGCCGAATGGCAAAAGGCGACAAAATAAACCTGTCGACTTTTTGTCACCTTTTGATTTAAGAGAGAACCGCCTCGAGATAGGTGGTGGCGTCTTCGAGGAGCTGGGTGAGCTCGGCGGATTTTTCGATCGTAAGACGATACGACGGCACGGAGATGCCGATGCCGTAATGAATCTGGCCGTCAACATGCACGGGCGCGGCGATGCACTCGATCGAATCGGTCATTTCGCCTCGGTCGTGAGCGATGCCCTCCTGGCGCACGGCCTGCAGATCTTCCCATAGGTCTTCAAAAGTGGCGTGCGTGCGCGGGGTGTAGAGATGAAAATCATCGCCCAGCAACGCATGCAGCTCGTCGTGTTCGTGTTCGCATACGAGCGCTTTTCCAATGGCCGTGCAATGGATGGGGAGCGCTCGACCGATAGCGGAGAACAGACGCACAGGCTGCGGCGAGTCGACCTTTGCGATATAGAGCACTTTGTCGCCCGAAAGGATTCCTGCCTGGCATGTTTCACCACAGGCATGAACGATGCGTTGGAGCTGCGACGACAAAACGCTTACGGCGTCCTTGCCACGCACGTAGGCTTTGCCTGCAAGATATGTTTTGAACCCGATGCGATAGTGATTCGAGGTCTCGTCGAAGCAGATGTAGCCTTCTTCCGCCATGGTGTGGATTATGGGAAAGAGACTGCTCTTGGGCGCCTGGAGCGTGCGACAGATTTCTGCCATGGTAAGGCCATCGTCCGAGTGCGAAAGCACATCGAGGATATTGAGCACGCGTTGCGTTGAACGATGTGGGGCATCGGTATTCTTCGTGGGCATAGTCACCATTTCCTTATCGCTGTCAGCCATATGACGGACCAGAAGCAAGTTTAGTCGTTCGTATTTACGAATTGAGCGCGAAATGCGGAATACATGGGTGAACGGTCTTATTAATCAAGCTCGATATAAGACAAAACGGAGTGTTATAGCAGGCAAAGAAGTGCTGTCTGGGCTATATCAATAACCACTTGACTTCAAAACGTTCGTATATAGGACCGCCGTTCGCGGAGAATAAAGCTCCTTTTACTTGAATTAAGGAAAAAAATGACGATATTCGTACTTGATAAGAGTTCGGAATTAGAACAGTAAGTTCCGATATACGAACACTCATCAATGCCGATGCGCATGGAGTATGTAACGGATGCACTACGATGTTAGACAGCTGTGGTCTAACGAGAGAAAGGCAGCCAATGAGGAATGGCGTTATTATCGACGATCGCGATAACGTGGTCGTAGCTATCTACCCGCTTCATGCCGGCGATGAGGTGACATACGCCCTGCCCGGAGGGGAGAGCGGTCATGTAGTAGCCAACCAAGATGTGCCCCTGTTTCATAAAGTGGCACGTCAGGATATCAAGGCAGGCCAGGCGGTTGTCAAATACGGCGAGTTCATTGGCCAGGCAACGTGCGATATCAAAGCAGGCGACCACGTGCATGTTCACAACTGCGCAAGCAGCGACGCGCTAAAAGACGCGGTCGATGTTGACGCCGATGTGCAGAACGAGGCGGCGCGTCCTTCGGCTCCCGTGGCGTGCACCCGCACCTTTATGGGCTATCGTCGCAGCGACGGTCGCGTGGGCATTCGTAACCACGTCTTGATTCTGCCAACAAGCATCTGCGCATCCGATACGACCGAGCGCATTGCTCGTGCGGTCGAGGGATGCGTTACGTTCCATAACCAAAACGGTTGCTCTCAGGTCGATGCAGATCAGCAGCTGACTGTGGATACCCTGGCAGGACTTGCTTCCAACCCAAATATTCATTCTGTGCTGGCAGTGTCGCTGGGCTGCGAAGGCTGCCAAAACGACCTGGTTGTCGATGCGATTCGTAAACGTACGAACAAGCGAATCGAGACGCTCATCATCCAGCAAGTGGGCGGATCGATCAAAGCTGTCGAGGAGGGCACGAGGCTCGCGCGCGAGCTGGTGCGCGAGGCCTCGTTGGAGGTGCGCACCGAGTGCGGTATCGACGAGCTGATCTTTGGTACCAATTGCGGCGGCTCGGACACCTCGAGCGGCCTTGGCTCCAATCCCTTGATTGGTGAGGTTTCCGATTGGATGGTTTCGCAGGGCGCCACGACGGTCTTGTGCGAGACCCCCGAGTTGTTTGGCGGCGAGCACATTTTGGCGCGTCGCGCCGCCACGAAGGAGATCGGTGACCAGCTGCTGAAGATCGTCTACGACTACGAGGCGTATGTTCAGAAATTCGGCGCCGAGATGCGCGAGGGCAATCCGAGCCCCGGCAACATGGCAGGCGGTCTCACCACGCTTGAGGAGAAATCCCTCGGCTGCATTCATAAGGCAGGTCACAGCACTATCAACGCGGTGTATCCGTACGCCGCGCAGCTCGATGCGCACAAGGGCCTTGTTGTCATGGATACGCCGGGCAACGATCCTTCGTCCGTGGGCGGCATTATTGCAGGCGGCTGCCAGCTCGTGGTCTTCTCTACTGGCCTGGGTACGCCCACGGGTAACGCAATCGCTCCCGTGTTGCGCCTGACCGCCAACGGTCGCACGGCAAAAACGATGGCCGACAACATCGACTTCGATGCTCAGGCCACCATCTATGGTCCGCAGACCATGGAGGAGCTGCGCGATCAGCTGATCGATCAGATCATTCGCGTTTGCAACGGCGAACCCACGTGCGCCGAGGCACTTGGTTACACGGAGACGGCGCTGCCCCACCTGTGCAACTACATGTAGGACATGTCGCGGCATAGTCGCGTGGTCACATAGTCGGTTTTGGTTCTTACATGCCGATATAGGACGGCATGAGACAGATGCGCTGCAGGGTGCGGCGCAACAAGGAGGTTTTAGAAATGGATTTGCATCTCGAGGGCAAGGTCGTTTTCGTCACTGGCGGTTTCAAGGGTATCGGTAAGGGCATCGCGCTGCAGCTCGCTCGCGAGGGTGCTATCCCCGTGGTCCTGAACCGCAAGGACGGTGTCGAGGACGAGTTCCGCGCCGAGATCTCCGAGATCACCAAGACGTTTGAGATGTATTACATCGACCTCAACGACACCGATGCCATCAAGCCCATCGTCGAGGAGGTCTACAAGAAGTATGGTCACATCGACGGCGTGGTGAACAACGCTGGCCGTAACGACAACCTGGAGCTTGAGACCACGAGCTGGCAGGACTTCGAGAAGTCTCTGCACGGTAACCTCACGCACTACTTCGAGCTCGTCCACGAGACCTGCCCGTACCTCAAGGAGTCCAAGGGCTCCATCGTGAACATCGCCTCCAAGGTCGCCCTCACCGGCCAGGGCAAGACGACGGCCTACGCCGCCGCCAAGGGCGCCATTCTCGGCCTCACCCGTGAGTGGGCCGCCGCCCTCGTCCACGACTCCGTGCGTGTCAACGCTATCGTCGTCGCCGAGGCTTGGACGCCGCTGTACGCCAACTGGATCAAGACCTTCGGTGACGAGGAGGCCCAGCAGAAGCGCCTGTCCCTCATCACTGACCGCATCCCGCTGGAGCATCGCATGACCTCCACCGAGGAGATTGCCGACACCACCTGCTTCCTGCTTTCCGATCGTTCCAGCCACACCACCGGCCAGTGGTGCAACGTCGACGGCGGTTACGTCAACCTCGACCGCGCTCTGGACTAACTACGTATAGTAGCCACTAAAGAAGAAGGCTGGTTTATGACTGCTTCTAGCAAAAAGGGTTCGTCGAAGGGCTCGGCGGCCACGGTTGCCATCGTCCTTGTGACCTCACTTTTCTTTGTATGGGGCCTGACCATGAACTTGGTCAACGCCCTCAACAGCCCGATGGCCAACTACCTCGAGCTTTCTGGTACTGAGGCGAGTCTGCTACAGGTTGCCTACTATGGTGCCTATTTCGTGATGGCAATTCCCGCCTCGATCGTGGCAAAGAAGTTTGGCTACAAGGGCGGCGTCGTCATGGGCCTCGCGCTTTTCGTGCTGGGTTCGCTCATCACGGTGCCCGCCACCAATGCCGCATCCTACGGCATCTTTCTTCTTGCCATGTTCGTGATTGCAGCTGGCGCCTCCACCCTGGAGACCAACTGCAACCCCTACATCACCAAGCTGGGTGACGAGAAGCACGAGTCCATGCGTCTGAACCTGGCCCAGTCCTTTAACGGCGTGGGCAATATCGTGGGTCCGCTTATCCTCTCGCAATTCCTGGGCTCCACCGTCGCTGCTGGCGACCCGGGTTTTGCCGCTGCCAAGCTGGCGTTTCTTTCTAGCATGCGCGGCATGTACATCGTTATCGCCGTCGTGCTCGCCGTTGTTCTTGCCGTGTTTGTTTTCGTCAAGCTCCCAACGCCTCCGGGCGATGAGGAAGAAGCGAGCGGCAATGCCGAGAAGGTCTCGATCGGCTCTATGCTCAAGCGTCCCTACTTTGCCCTGGGCGTCTTGGCCGAGTTCATCTTCATCGGCCTGCAGGTTGCTGGCATGTCGCTGTTCTCTAGCTTTGCCATGCAGCAGTGGCCGGGCATGACGGCTGGCACCGCCGCAGCATACCTCTCGATCTTGTCGCTGCTCTTTACCGTGGGACGCTTCGTGTCCACCCCGATCATGGCAAAGGTCGAGCCCGGCAAGCTTCTGGGTATCTACATGACCGCCTCCGCCATCCTGTTCTTCGTGGCGTTTTTGGGACTGGGTCCGGTGTCCGTTGTCGCGATGATCGTCTCGTACCTGTTTGTTTCCATTGGCTATCCCATGGTCTTTTCGCTCACGCTGACTGGCTTTAAGGGTTCCGCCGTCAAGACCGGTTCTTCTGCGCTCGTCATGTCCATTGTTGGTGCAGCCTTGATTCCGCTGCTCATGAGCGCTATCGCCGATGCCGCCGGCATCAACGTTGCTCTGCTTGTGGCGGTTCCGGGATTCCTGTACGTTGCCTGGTACGGTCTTTTTGGCTGCAAGATCGGTTTGGAAAGGAAGTAGCCACTATGGCTCTTAAAGTAATCGATTCGCACTTCCACGTGTGGAACCTGGATACCCAAGACCTCCCCTGGCTTGAGGGTACCGACGGCACCATCACGCATACCTATACTCTCAAAGACCTTGAAGCAGAGTATGCGCGCCAGGCAGGCGTCGAGTTTGTGGGCGGCGTGTACGTCGAGGTCGATTGCGCCGACCATGAGGCCGAGGACAAGATCGCCTATGACATCAAGTCTGCCGATCCCAAGATGCTAGCTTGCATGCTTCGCAGCGATGTTTCGCCCTGGATGCGTGTCCCGGCCTTTGCCGCGGGCATTCGCGAGCCGCTTCATATCGACTCGGAGCCTAAGGGTCGCTGCCTCGAGCCCAGCTTTATCGATGGTTTGCATGCAATGGCTGCCAAGGGTTTGCCCTTCGAGTCCTGCAACCGCGTTAATGAGCTCGAAGACGCCTATGAGGCTTTTGCCCAGGCTCCCGAGGAGACCGTCATCCTCAACCACCTTGGCAATGTGGAGGAACTTTCCGATGAGTACAAGGCCGTTATGAAGAAGATGGCGAGCCTGCCCAACCTCTACCTTAAGGTTTCGGGCTTCCCGACGGCAGATAAGAAGTTCGTCTCCGACCTTCTTAAGTTTACGCGTGAGACCTTTGATTCTGATAAGCTGCTTTATGCGTCTAACTGGCCGGTTGTGAAGCTTTACTCGACGTTTGACGAGCACTTCAGCGTTTTGCGCGATGAGTTTGGCGACGACGAGGACTTCTTCATGAACAACGCCGTGCGCGCCTACGGCCTCAAGCTCTAGTTGTTTTTCCTGCGCGTTGCGCAAGGCAGCGCGCAGGTTCCTTTAGATATCGAGAAAAGGGAAACGAGCATGCTCAAAGGTATCTCGCCAATTCTTCCTCCCGAGCTCCTTTCCATCATGTGCGAGATGGGGCATGGAGACACGCTCGTAATCGCCGATGGCAATTTTCCTGCGGCATCGATTGCCCAGGGGAGTCGTCTTGTGCGTTGCGACGGACATGGGGTGCCCGAGATTCTCGAGGCTATTTTGAAGCTCTATCCGCTCGATCAGTATGTCGAGAAACCTGTCACGTTGATGGATGTTGTGCCGGGCGATGACTGCGCGACTCCAATTTGGGATACGTATGCCGAGCTTATCTCGAAGGTCGACGAGCGCGGCCGCGACGCTATCGGCACCATTGATCGCTTCCCGTTTTACGACGAGGCCAAGAAGGCCTATGCCGTGATCGCGACTAGCGAGAGAGCTCAGTACGCAAACATCATCCTGCAAAAGGGCGTGGTGTTTGAAAACGAGCAGATCGATTAGAGACCGATCGAATAACCCATATATATGACGAAACCCGCGTGCCGCTTTCCCGCGAAGGCGGGTTTCGTGTTTACCCGTTAGATTACGTTAGGATTTGTGCGATAGCGCCTGTCCGGGAAAGTGAGATGCAAACATGTTTGAAGGCGTTTTTTGCCCGACGATCACTATTACGGATGATGAGGGAAAAATCGATTTCGACCTGTGGGGCAAACATCTTGACCATCTTGCCGATGCGGGCATGAATGGCGTGCTGCTGTTTGGAAGCATCGGCGAGTTTTACAGCGTGAGCCTCGACCAGAAGAAGGAGGCTCTGAAGTTCGCTGTGGACCGTGTTGCCGGCCGCATGAAGGTCTTTGCTGGAGTGGGCGATACGACGTATTCCAACGTCCTCGATTTCACGCGCTATGCTGAGGAAGTGGGCGCCGACGCCGTGCTCGCGGTCTCCCCGTATTATTTTGGCCCGACCGACCTTACGGCGGAGGTTTACTTTGGCGGTATCGCCAAGGTGACGAAGCTGCCCGTGATTCTCTACAATTTCCCGGCGCGTACGGGTACCGATCTTAGCCCCGAGCTGGTGGCGCGTCTGGCGTCGCAGTACCCCAACATCTGCGGCATCAAGGACACCGTGGATACCATCAGCCATACGCGCAAGGTTATTCGTGCCGCTCGTGCTGTGAACCCCGAGTTCACCGTATTCTCCGGTTTTGACGAGTACTACCTGGTCAATCGCGTGTCGGGTGGCAATGGCGTCCTTAGCGGTCTTACCAATGTCGAGCCCGAGACGTTCGTACGCATGCATCGCGCTTACCAGGAGGGCGACTATGCTACGGCCGTGGAGGCCGCCGAGCGCATTTCGCATCTCATGGCTGTCTATGACGTGTGCGATTTGTTTATCTCTTCGATTAAGGTTGCCGTTATGGTCAAGGGCCTGCCCGTATCGACCAAGGTGTTTGAGCCTGCCGTGCAGGCAACGCCGGAGCAGGTGGAGCGCATTCGCGAACTGCTGGCTTAAGGCGCCAATCGGGCGCGGGTGCAGGCCGGTATTGCGTTGAGCGTGATACGGGACTTGGACGAGCGCCGAAGTGTATTCGATATCCTCTTTCTGGGGGCACGCATCGGCAAGATGCGTGCCCTTTTTTGTGCTTGTACGTGCGTAACCTGTGGAGACGCGAGTTTGCCCGCGGGTTTTGGCATCAACATGCGTAAACTTGCACAGGCAGCCGGGAACGGCAAAGGCAGCGTGGCAAAAACGGGTCGGAAGGCCGTCACGCCGCAGGTAAGCGACCAGGTATGGTCGCATGATTGAAAAGCGCATCTAGAGCGCGGGAGGAGACACATGTCCGAGAACGAGAACATGGAACTGGACGAGACGATGGATATGGTCGAGCAGGCTGAGGTTGAGGCCGAGGTTGCTACGACTGAGGATGCAGATGTTGAGGCCGCCCCGGCCGACGCTGAGGTTGCTGAGGACGACGAGGTCGTCGAGGCTGCCGAGGGCCAGACTGCTCCCGAGGATCTGGATGACAAGCTGTTTGATAAGGTGAACCGTGCTGCTCGCCTGCTGCGTAACCGTCGCGGTGCTCTTGCTCAGGAGGCCGAGGCCGAGGCCGATCGCCGTCGCGATCTGCAGCGTGCCCTTAAGCTCCTGGAGCTCAAGCCCAAGATGGAGCAGAAGGAGATGGCTGAGCTCATGGGCATGGGGCTTCGCGACCTCAACGCCATTCTTGCCGAGGCCGAGAAGCTCGACATCGTTGCTCGTATCGAGCCGGAAGAGCCCGATATGCGCAAGATCGTTGTTATGGCGAGCGAGGATGCCGAGGAGCTGATCGCTGCTCAGGCCAAGAAGCGCAAGAAGCTCGTTCCGCAGATTTCTGCCGATAGCGTCGAGCAGCTGCTTGCTCTGCTTGATCAGGTTATCGATCCGCTGGTCGAGATGGGCCTGGACGACGACCGTGGTCCGCGTGGCGGCCGTGACGATCGTCGTGGCGGCGACCGCAGCCACGGCAGCCATGGCGCTCCCCGCATGGGCTTCAGCGGTGGCCGTGGTGGCGATCGCGGTGGCCGTGGTGGCTTTGGCGGCGACCGTGGTGGCCGCGGCGGCTTCGGCGGCGGCCGTGACGACCGTCGTGGCGGTAACGGCGGCGGCTTCCGCGGCAACCGTGGCGGTCGTTTCGATCGTTAATTCGCCTCGCGACATAAGCGCTCGAGCGTAAACGCATGGCGCCCTCGGTACGTAACAGCCGAGGGCGCCATTTTTTAGTATCTGTGCGACGTGGCTCACGCCGCGGGTTTTACATCTGCAGGAAAAGCTGATGTATGCGCAGGTCATCGTCGAGCTCGGGGTGGAAGGCGACGGCGAGCTGTGAGCCCTCGCGTGCGGCGACAATGCGTCCATCCACACGAGCAAGGACTTCAACGCTGGGTTCTACCTTGGCGATATAGGGGGCGCGAATAAATGTCATGGGAACGTCTGACATGCCTGCGCATTCGGCCTGGGCATGGAAGCTTCCCAGCTGGCGGCCATAGGCGTTGCGCTCGGCCGTGATGTTCATCGTGCCCAGGCGCGGTGTGCCTCGATCGTCGTGAGCGCCAAGGTTGCGCGCAAGTAAGATGAGTCCGGCGCAAGTGGCGAGCGTGGGCATGCCGTCTTCTATGCGTGCACGCAGGCCCTCGAGCATACCGAGCTCCTCCAGAAGCTTGCCCTGCACGGTGGATTCGCCCCCGGGCAGCACCAGGCGGTCAAAGGGACGGGCAAGGTCTGCTGCCTGGCGCAGCTCGATGCAGTCTTCGCCCAGCTCGAGCAGACGTTGCTCATGCTCGATAAAGGCGCCTTGAACGGCAAGAACGGCACATGCCATGGCTTACTTGCCCCTCTCTTCCATGATGAGCTCGATTTCATCGGCATTGATACCTACCATGGCTTCGCCTAGATTCTCGGAAAGCTTGGCGATCATCGTTGCGTCCGTGAAGTTTGCCACAGCTTTGACAATCGCGGCAGCGCACTTGGCGGGGTCACCACTCTTAAAGATGCCCGATCCCACAAAGACGCCCTCGGCACCCAGCTGCATCATGAGCGCGGCATCCGCCGGGGTGGCCACGCCGCCTGCGGCAAAGTTCACGACAGGGAGCTTGCCTGTAGCATGGACCTCGCGCAGCAGCTCAACGGGGACGCCAAGCTGCTTGGCGGCCTCGAACAGCTCGTCTTCGCGCAGGGCCACAACGTCGCGAATCTGCTTTTGAATCTTGCGCATATGCCGCACGGCCTGCACAACGTCGCCGGTGCCCGGCTCGCCCTTGGTGCGGATCATCGTGGCACCTTCGGCCACACGGCGCAGCGCTTCGCCCAGGTCACGGGCGCCGCACACAAAGGGCACGTCGAATCGGGTCTTATCGATGTGATACACATCGTCGGCGGGGGAGAGGACCTCGGACTCGTCGATGTAATCGATGTCGATGGCCTGCAGTACCTGGGCCTCCGCAATGTGGCCGATACGGCACTTTGCCATCACGGGGATGGACACTGCCTCTTGGATGCCGCGGATCATGGCGGGGTCGCTCATGCGGCTCACGCCGCCGGCGGCGCGGATGTCTGCCGGGATGCGCTCGAGGGCCATGACGGCGCAGGCGCCCGCTTCCTCGGCGATATGTGCTTGCTCGGGTGTGGTGACGTCCATGATGACGCCGCCTTTGAGCATCTGGGCGAGCTGACGGTTGAGCTTGACGCGCTCGGCCGCGGTTTGTGTTTGAGGCATAGCGGTTTCTTTCTTTGAGTCCGCGCGGAATGCTGCGGGGGGCTTGGGTGCTTGCTTGGGCGAATATCCTATAAGGTTTCTAGGGAAATAAACATGACCAGGTGCGTAATTGTTTTTTAAGGTCAGAATAAGGTCAGATTGCAAAAGCGGATAAGGTCAGATGGAGGATACATGCTCGATTACGACTTGAACGATCGTGGGTCTGTCAGTCTTTACGAGTATCTATACCAGCGAATTAGAGATGATATTCTCTCGGGGTCTATTGTGGCGGGCGAGCATCTGCCCTCGAAGCGTGGGCTCGCGCAGCATTTGGGCATAAGCGTTATTACGGTAGAGGGCGCATATGACCAGCTTGTTGCCGAGGGGTTCGTGCGATCGGTACCGCGCCGTGGATATTTTGCCAACGAGCTACCGCGGGCGGCAACTGTGCCTCGGCTCAAGGATGCGGCGGATCGCGATGCGGGGAGCGTTGCGCCCGATCGTGCTTTTGTGCCGGTATCCGACCTGCCAAAAACGTCGCTCGATGGCGCCCGCCTTTGGCAGCGTGCGCTCAAGACTGTGCTTGCGAGCGAGAGCGAGCGCGAATTGTTTGCGCCGGTGCAGGCGCAGGGGACGGCTCGTCTGCGCCGCGCGATTGCGGCGCATTTGCGCGGATCGCGCGGAATGGATGTTGACCCCGAGGCTATCGTGATTGGCGCCGGTGCACAGCTGCTCGATACCATGTTGGTGCAGCTTTTGGGCCGCGAGAAGACCTACGCCGTCGAGGATCCGGGCTATCTTCGCCTTACGCGCATTTACCAGGCGTGCGGCTGCGACGTGTGCCATATTCCGCTCGATGCGGAAGGACCGGATTTGCACAAACTCGAAAAGAGCGGTGCCGATGTCTTGCACCTTATGCCATCGCACCAGTTCCCTACGGGCCGCGTGACTTCCATCGCGCGGCGCTATGCCCTGCTTGGATGGGCCTCGCAGCGCTCGGGCCGTTACCTTATCGAGGACGATTTTGACTGCGAGTTTCGTCTGGCTGGCAAGCCGATCCCACCGCTTACAGCTATTGATGCGCCAGGTTGCGTGATCTATACCAACACGTTTTCCAAAAGCCTTTCTTCGGCATTGCGCTTGGCCTATATGGTCCTGCCGGACCGGTTGATGGAGCGGTATCGGCAAGAGCTGGGATTCTATGCTTCGACGGTGAGTTCTATCGACCAAATCGTGCTTGCGCATCTCTTGGAGACAGGGGAGTACGAGCGGCATGTGCGGCGCGTGCGCAAGCGCGCTCGGGATGCGCGCGACGCTTTGGTGGCCGCGATCGCTCAGGCGGGCTTGGAGGGTCGAGTGCGCCTTGAGGGCGCCGACGCCGGTCTCCATGCGGTCTTGGCCATCAAGATAGATCTTGATGAGCACGAGTTGTTGCGGGTACTTGGGATGCCTACAGGTTGTGTTTCTGCGCTCGCCGACCACCTTTGGTGTGCGGAACATGGGGTCGATGACGGCATATGCCACCTTGTGGTTCAGTATTTGATGCTCGAGAAAGAAATGGGGGGAGAACTTGCAGAAAAATTAAGGACAATTCTGTAAGGTTTTCGCCGCTCAGAGGCACTATCTTGCCGTTGCTCGAATTGCTGTCGAAAACCCAAATACGTCAAAAATATTGCGGTCCAGGCGGGTATCTTGGTGCCATGTCCTACGTTCTTTCCAACATATCCGCGTTTCGTTATCATCGGATTCCGCCGCAGATCCTTGCGCTGTGTCCGCCCATCCCCGATGAAGATTGCGACCGTCAGCGGCTGCGATTGCGCCAGGACCTTTTGGTGAATCATGTGCTGGGCTTCCCGTTGCACACATTGGTGCTCAATCGAAAAGAGCGAACAAATCCCGCCCTTATCAAACAGCATCTTTGGTCTTCCCCGCTTCCTCCCAAGGCAATATGGGAGACGGATCATGGAGTTCAGCTCGTATCGCCGCTGTTCACTCTGCTTACGGTTGCCCCGTATGTAAGCGAGACACAGCTTCTCATGATGGCATATGAGATGTGTGGAGCCTTCGCGGTCTTTAACCCTTCCGACGTGATGGAAAAAGCGCTGAAAGATGCCTATGAGTCACACCAAATGCCAAAGGATTACGGCTGGAGGCGCTCAAGCAACCAGAAGGGCGAAGCGACCAATTTATGGCAAAGGCCACCTTTAATTCAGCTAAATGACCTGCTGGATTTTGCCGAAAGCAATCGAGGTCTTCGCGGAGGGAAAAAGCTGCTCAATGCAGCAAGGCGGGTGAGTGGCATTACGGCGTCTCCGTTCGAGGTGCAGGCTTCTATCTTGCTTGGACTTTCGCGGCGCCTGGGCGGCGAGGGCCTTTCGCGCTTTGAGAATAACTATGAGATTGCTCTTGATCAGAGGGCAAAAAAGATTGTAGATAAAGAGAAAGTGTACGCTGACCTGCACTTTGTGTCGGCGGATGGTGAGCGTTCGGTGATAGTGGAGTGTCAGGGTGCCACCGAGCATGAAAAAGTTGATGCAGGCATTCGGGACGCAGATAGGATCACGGCGCTGCAAAGCATGGGATACGACGTAGTTTTGCTCACGTTTAAGAAGATGTCCGATAAAGAGAGCTTCCATACCGTGGCAGAGATGCTTGCAAACAAGCTTGGATACCCTTATAGGGCTAAAACGGAGGCAATGAAGGCTCGTGAAAGCGATCTGAGACGCGAATTACTCATTGATTGGGCGACATTGGGGAAGTTTTAGACCCTGAAGGATAGAAAATAAATGCAACTACAATAAAACAATTCGAAGTGCGTACCCTAATTTGAATTTGCAAAGTAGACCGTGGTTTTTGAGGACAAAACCCCAGGAAATGAGGGGTTTAATAATTGGTCTACTTTGACGTTTTGAACTGGGGTACGCACTTCGAAGAGTTTTGAAAAATGGGGTGGGTTTCGATGCTCGAAACCCACCCCATCAACGCTTGCGGCGTTGTTTTTTGTTTGGTTTAGCCGAAGTAACGCTTCAGCAGGCCCTCGAAGGCCTTGCCGTGACGGGCCTCGTCGCGAGCCATCTCGTGCACGGTGTCGTGGATGGCGTCGAGATTGGCAGCCTTGGCACGCTTGGCAAGATCGGTCTTGCCAGCAGTGGCGCCGTTCTCGGCCTCAACGCGCATCTCGAGGTTCTTCTTGGTGGAGTCGGTCACGACCTCGCCCAGAAGCTCGGCGAACTTGGCAGCATGCTCTGCCTCCTCATGGGCGGCCTTCTCGTAGTAGAGGCCAACCTCAGGATAGCCCTCGCGGTGGGCAACACGTGCCATAGCAAGGTACATACCAACCTCGGAGCACTCGCCCTCGAAGTTTGCACGCAGGTCGGCGACGATGTCCTCGGGCACGCCCTCCTTGGCAACGCCCACAACGTGCTCGGCAGCCCAGGTAAAGCCGCCCTCATCCTGCTTCAGAAAACGAGAACCGGGAACGCCGCACTGGGGGCACTTAAAATCCTCGGGCAGCTGATCGCCATCGAACTCTTCAACATAACCGCAAACGGGGCATACGAATTTCATAATAATCTCCTTTGGTCACAGAGTGCGTTCGCCGGCCCTGTTAGGTTCCTCTCCGGCTCCCGCTTGACGATTCCATTATGCACAACTTCAGCGAGATTTAAACAGTAATAGGAATAATTCTCAAAAGGATTTTAAGAATGTCATGAAATGTTAATGAGTTAACAATATCGACGCAGCTAAAGAACTACAATCGGCTGGCTTGAATGTTGATTCGTTAACGAATGTTTGAGAAGCGCGGCGAGCCGGCATCAACGAGGGAGGGATGGCTGCCCCCTGTTCGCCAGATTTCGCCAGCTTGACTCAAAGAACAACCAGGGAGAAGACCGTGAACAAAGCCTATAAAGCATGGTGCCGTATCTATCAGACCGTATTTCGTCTTGCCATGCCGATCCTTCCGTACTATGAACCCAAGATTATGCATTCGACCGATCAAGTTCCGCAGGTACTGGCCGACAAGCGCATCGGCTCGGTCTTGCTGGTGACGGACCCCGGCATCGCCAGGCTCGGTTTGACTCACGGGCTCGAGGCCGCGTTCGCGCAGGTGGGAATCGACTGCACCGTTTACGCAAATACCCAGGCAAACCCCACGGTCTCTAACGTAGAGGAAGCTGCTGCGCTGTACCGCGAGCACGGCTGCCGCGCCATCATCGGCTTTGGCGGAGGCTCGGCCATGGACTGCGCCAAGGGCGTGGGCGCACGTATCGCTCAGCCGCGCAAGCCCATCAACAAGATGCGCGGCCTTTTGCGCGTGCATCGTCGCCTGCCGTTGCTCATTGCCGTTCCCACGACGGCGGGAACAGGGAGCGAAGTAACGCTCGCGGCCGTGATCACCGACGATAAAACGTACTACAAGTACCCCGTCAACGACTTTGTGCTCATTCCTCGCTATGCCGTGCACGACCCGCGCCTCACCTGCGGATTGCCTGCCTCCATTACGGGCCAGACGGGCATGGACGCTCTCACCCATGCGGTGGAGGCCTACATCGGGCGCAGCACCAACGCCTATACGCGCGCGGCGGCAAAGCGCGCCGTGCGCCTGATTCATGACAACCTGCTCGAGGCATACGAAAACGGCCAGAATATCGAGGCTCGCGCAAATATGCTCGAGGCCGCCTATCAAGCTGGCATAGCCTTTACGCGTAGCTACGTGGGGTACGTGCACGGAATCGCCCACAGCTTGGGCGGCCGCTATGGCATACCACACGGCCTTGCAAACGCCGTAATCCTTCCTCATATGCTGCGCGCCTACGGCCCGGTCGCGGAGCCCAAGCTTGCCGAGCTGGCCCGCGATGCAGACATCGTCCCTGCAGAGGCAGACGACCACACGGCAGCTCAGGTCTTTATCAGGTGGATTGACAACATGAATGCGCGCTTAGGAATCCCACGATATCTTGAAGGCATAAACGCTGCCGACGTACCGTCGATGGCAGCGCATGCTGCGGCAGAATCCAATCCGCTGTATCCTGTGCCTAGACTGATGGACGCCGAGCAACTTGCGAGCATGTATCGCGTGGTTGCGGGCGGCCATTTTGCCGATGAGCCCGCAGTGCGCGCAGGTAAGGGACAGCGTCGAAGCACAGAACGACCCTCGCGAGTTGCCCGCACCGCCGAACGAAAGGTTGCCGCATGCTCGAGCAAGAAATAGCAGCAATCGTCGAGGAGCAGCGTCGCTACTTCAAGACGCACGCTACGTTTGATGTCTCCGCACGCAAGGCCGCCTTGCGTGCGTTGCTGGAGAGCGTGCGAGCGCATGAGAACGACATCGCCGCTGCACTCTATGCCGACTTGGGCAAAAGCCATAGCGAAGCCTATATGTGCGAGATCGGCACGTCGCTTGCCGAGATTCGCCATCAGATCGCCCATGTTGCGTCGTGGAGCCGCCCGCGCCTGCGCCCCTGCGACCTCGCGAACGCCGTGAGCGTGTGCAAGGTCCAGCCCGTGCCCTATGGCGTGACGCTTGCTATGGCGCCGTGGAACTACCCGTTTTTGCTTACGCTCGAACCGCTGGCAGGTGCCCTTGCCGCGGGGAACACCGTGGTTCTCAAGCCGAGCGCTTATGCGCCCGCTTCGAGTGCGGTGCTGCGTCGGATCTGCGAAGAGGCGTTCGACCCGCGTTTGGTGCGCGCAGTCGAGGGCGGTCGTGCCGAGAATACAGCCCTGCTAGAGCAGCGTTGGGACAAGATCTTCTTTACCGGAAGCGTGAACGTGGGCAAGCTTGTGATGGAGCAGGCGAGTCGAAACCTCACGCCGGTGACGTTGGAGCTGGGCGGCAAAAGCCCCTGCATCGTGGACGCTTCGGCAAATATCAAGGTGGCAGCGCGTCGTATCGCTTTTGGCAAGTGGCTCAATGTGGGTCAGACCTGTGTGGCGCCCGATTACCTGCTGGTGGACGAGCGCGTGCACGACGAACTGCTCGAGGCCCTCAAAGGTTGCGTTCGCGCCATGTATAGCGAGGATGCGCTGAGCAACCCCGCCTACGGCAAGATGGTTAACGCCAAGCATTTCGATCGCGTGTGCGGGCTTATCGACCCTGCCAAGGTTGTGCTGGGCGGCTGCGTGGACGAGGCGTCGCTTAAGATCGAGCCAACGATTCTCGATGGTGTGGATCCAAGCGTTGACGCCGTGATGCAGGAAGAGATTTTTGGCCCCGTATTGCCGGTCATCACCTATAAAAGTTTGGACGAGGTCGAGCGTTTTATTATGGGCCGTCCCACGCCGCTTGCGCTGTATATCTTTAGCGAGGACCGTGCGGTGCAGCAGCGCTTTACCCGCTATGTGCCCTTTGGCGGCTGCTGCGTGAACGATTGCATCATGCATCTCGCCACAAGTCATATGGGCTTTGGCGGCATGGGGGCGAGCGGTATGGGCCAGTACCATGGCCGCGAGAGCTTTGATACCTTTAGCCACAAGAAGAGCATCGTGTCTAAAGCGACGTTTTTTGATGCCCCCTTCCGTTACGCGCCCTATGCGGGCTGGAAGGATACGTTCGTCCGATTTTTCGTGCACTAATGACAAAAGTCCGCAGGTTTATTTTGTCATATTTTAGGGCAAACACGTAAAAGCCGACGCGCTGTCCATGGGCGCGTCGGCTTTTTTAATGAGGGGTGTATGGACCTGGGAATCGAGGGCCTGACTAGATGACGATGCCTTCGCAGTGGTCGCACTCATGCTGGATGATCTGTGCCACAAAACCCGAGAAGCTGCGCGTATGCTCGTGCCAGGAATCGTCTAGGTAGGTTACGCGGATGCTGCGATAGCGCGTGCAAGAGCGCGTGCCTTCGAGCGAGAGGCAGGCCTCCTCGGTCTGATATTCGTCGTGCCGCTCGATAATGCGGGGGTTGAACATTACGAGTGTGCGGGGGCCATCGGTTACGGCGATCACGCATTTGCGCTTGCCGATCATGTTTGCGGCAAGCCCCACGCATTCATGGGAATGGGCGGTAAGCGTGTCCGCCAGGTCGTGCCCGATGGCGATATCTTCTGGTGTGGCCGGCACGCTGGGCATGCGCAGCATGATGGGCGAGGTGACGATGTTGCAAACCATGGCTTTCCCTTGTGGATTGATCGCGGGTGGCTGGGTGTGAGTGTGGCCCATTGAGTCGCGGCGCGGGAGGTTCGTGTGCGGACGGGCGGATACGGCAATACCGAAAGAGCCCAGATTATGCCCTACTAGAACATCCGTTCGATCGGTACAATGATGCGATCGAACGGATGTTCTAGTAGGGGCTGAGATGCACGAAGAGAACGGTATCGGATACGATAGCTCATCACTTGACTCGATTTGTAGATACGCTAAGCGTCTTGAGGGCCATACCCTTCGTGAAGAATGCCCCGAGCTTACAACGCTAGAGGATTCTCATCGCCGCAAGGGTTCTTTTGGCAACGCTGTTGAACAGTACTATTTTCGCTATGCGATTAATAGCGATCCGAATCCCGATTTTGAAGAGGTGGGCACGGAGCTCAAAACAACGCCTCTCAAACTAAAGCGTGACGGCAGCTTTTCTGCAAAAGAACGCCTCGTTATAAGCATGATTAACTATATGAGCGTAGTTAATGAGACGTGGGAAACGAGCAGCCTGCAAAAGAAGTTGCAAAAGATACTGTTGGTTGCCTATCAGTACGAGAAGGATATCAATCCCGTAGATTTTCTAGTCAAGGTTGTTGAACTTTGGGGTGTTCCTCAAGAAGACATTCCGACGTTTAAGAGTGACTGGGATACGGTTGTCGCAAAAATACGTGCGGGTAAGGCACACGAGCTTTCTGGATCGGATACGCTTTATCTTGAAGCCGCAACAAAGGCTTCAAGTAGCAAAGATCGCCGTCAGCAGCCCTTTTCTGATATTCCCGCCAAGCCAAGAGCATGGGCAATTAAAAATTCCTACATGACCGTAGCCCTTAATGGCCTTCTTGAAGTACAGAAAATCAAAAGAGAAAGAGACGAAGAGCAACTCGATTTATATGAGCTCATCCATAGGAGATTCGAGTCTTATTTCGGTTTGACAGAGATGGAGCTTGCCGAAGTCTGTGGCTACGTCGGAAAAGGGCCGGGTAAACCGAAGAACCTATGTGCTCTCATCACACGCCATATTCTCGGTGTCGACGAAGATGCCAGGATTGCGGAATTCGAGAAGGCTGGAATCAAGCCAAAGACGATGCGCGTTAAAGCGAATGGGGTGCCGAAAGAGTCTATCTCCTTTCCCGTTTTTGACTACTTTGACCTTGTTCAACAATCCTTTGAAGAAAGTGAATTTTGGGACTATTTGCATCAGAAGTACCTGTTTGTTATTTACCGGGAAAATGCGGATGAAAAGGGCGTCTACTGTCTTTCCGAGGTTCTATTCTGGCAGATGCCTGATGCCGATTTAATTGAGGCACGGCGCTGTTATGACGAAATGCAGCGCCGCGTAAAGAACGGCCATGCCGAGCAATCGGTTCGATCGACAGAAAACCGCTGTTGCCACGTCAGACCTCACGGACGCAATAAATTGGATACGTTGCCGACGCCGTACGGAACGCAGGAAACAAAAAAGTGTTTTTGGATCAATGCTCGTTATATTGGCGAAGAGATCGATAGAGTAGAGCGAGAAAATAGTCGATGGCGTCGTGACGCCGATGTGCAGAATAACGGAGACGGTGTGTCTGATCAGGTAATTCGAGTTGCAGAGCTTTTTGCTGGAGTTGGTGGTTTCCGTTTAGGCCTCGAAGGTTATGTGGATAAAACAGACTCAGAAATGAATATGCCGGCCGCGGGTCCCTTTCAAACGGTCTGGGCGAATCAGTGGGAGCCGCCGGGAACTCCGGCGAGACAGTTTGCAGCCAATTGTTATCGCAAGCGATTCGATGACGGCGCTTTGCTCAACGAGGATATCCATGCTGCCCTGGATGAGTATGAACGTGGAACGATCGATATCCCCGATGTTGATATGGTGGTTGGTGGCTTTCCATGCCAGGACTATTCGGTTGCAAAGCCGCTTTCAAAGGCAAGTGGAATTGAGGGCAAAAAAGGTGTTCTTTGGTGGGACATCTACCGTTTCCTGAAGTTGAAGAATTGTCCGCGCTACGTACTGCTGGAAAATGTCGATCGTTTGCTTAAGAGCCCGGCGTCTCAACGAGGGCGCGATTTTGCCATCATTTTGTCATGCCTTGCTTCGCTCGGCTATGCGGTGGAATGGCGGGTGATCAACGGGGCAGACTATGGCTTTCCCCAGAAGCGTCGTCGTACGTACATTTATGCAGAGAAAACGAACGAGGTTTGGGATTTGAAGAAGCGCCTTGAAAGCGGCGTGATGGCTGAGGCTTTTCCTGCGGAAACGCTTGGGGAGCTAGCGGAATCGGCTGTTTTTGATGATCCCTACGACAATACTCAGAAATTTGGCATTGGGCTCAAGGCATCTCCCTTCCAAAACGCGGGTGCGATGCAAGGCTGTGCTTTTGTGACCGCCAAAGTTCAGGCAAAATATGCGGGTGTTTGTAAGACCCTTGGCGACGTTCTTGTCAATGACGAGGACGTACCGGAGGAGTTTTTTGTCGAGAACGACAAGCTCGATAAATGGCGCTATCTCAAGGGCGGCAAAAGTGAGCCTCGTGTGGATAAGCGCACGGGATTTACCTATAACTATTCCGAGGGCTCGATGGCATTTCCGGATTCGGCAGCGTCGCCTGCACGCACTATCCTGACAAGTGAGGGGGGGGGTGGCGCCTCCCGGACAAAGCATATCGTTCAGGCTGCAGACGGGCGTTTTCGGCGCCTGCTACCCGACGAGCTCGATCAGTTACAAGGCTTTCCGAAGGGTTGGACGAATACGGGCATGACGGATATTCAGCGTGCGTTCTGCGCCGGAAACGCGTTGATTGTCGGCATCCCGCATCGAATCGGCCAGGTTATTGCGGGCAGGGCGCTCCGGGCTTAGCCGAGAATGCTGTCTGCTATCGCTATGGCGATTTTGCGTGAGCGAGTTTTAACTACTTGGTTTGCCGTTTCGAAATCCTTGTGGCTGAGGGCATTGATTGCCTCCTGCAAATTGCTTTCCGAGGGATAGAGGGACTCTTGAATCAGCTGCGTATAATTTGACGCGCCTGCATCATAAAGTGTCTTCTCCTTCTTTTTATTGTTATCAAGACGGGGGAGATACATGCAATTGCCAATTATGCTGCCAAAAAAGGACCGACTTGTGGGGTCATCATACTTATTGATTATCTTTTTAGGAACAATATGCTCAAGCTCATACCCATCCCCATAGGGAACACTTGTCAAAAGATAGGTTAAGTTCGCATGAATGGTAGTGATTGCTTTCGTTTCCTTGTTGAACTGAATGCCAGGAGTCGCGTCTGCCAACCAGTGGTCGAATGCTTCTATGAGCCTGTTTCGATTGACGGGCTCAAGGTAGCTCCTCTTTTTGTTTTCGGGGTAATAGTCCAACAGCCTTTGATCTCCGTGAGAGGACCAGGACTTATTTAATGCGTCGAGGAGATAGTAGGCTTTGATATTTCTAAGGGAGCTGCAGTAGTCTTCTGACCCAGGAGTGAGCTCCCACAGGGCGGCGAAATACGAAAGAGTTTTGAATGTAGTGGAAAACCCCAGCATGTACTCATCGTTTTTATTGCCCTTAATGCGTTTGAGTAGCTTGCCGAATATGTCTTGTAGATTGACGCAGATGCGTTCCACTTTTTCAAGAATAATTTGAAGTTTGTTGCCGATGTCCTTGGTGTGCGTATTTAATTTCGAAAGGGACCTGTTATCGACGTTCGTCGCGATTCCGAGCAGGCCAAAGCCGATTTCGGCGACTGAGTTCTCTCCTTGGGGGATGAGAGCTTTCAAGTTGTCTTGAACAAACATGCCGAGGGCAATTCCGAGTTCAGAGAGCGTGATGATGCGATTTTGCGTCAGCTCGTCTTCGGAAAATCCCTCCAACTCAAATTCGGCGTTTTTAATCATGTCATTGTAATGGCGTTTGACATTATCAAGAATCTCGTCTTGGAGGGGTGATTCTCCTGCTGGGAGTAGATTAATTGTCGTATTCACCCATGCTGCATTGAAGATTTCGTACTTTGAAAGCGGTGTTCCGCCTTGATTGAGATTCGAGAAGACGGTGGCGATGAGTTCCTTGTTACCAGTGAATTTAATTGCCGGTATTTTGAGGTTTTCAAGATCGACGAAATTGTCGATAGCGTTCCTTAAGGTCTTTACTTCTTGCCTCACTTCTTTTCGCGTTTGTTTTTGATCGATATCGTCAACCCAATCGTCGTAGTCATCTGAATCGACCCAGGGATACAGCTCGTCAAACTTTTTCTCGTTTAATTTCAAGTCATCGGGGAGCATATCGTTGATTCGGTCGAGAGAGCTTTGATACTCCTCTCGATTTAGCGGTTTCCAGAAACGGAGCGGACATTTTTTGTATTCAAGGATGGTCGATAAACGCTGCTGACCATCGAGAATTTGAAGCATCGATTCGTTCGTTTGGTCTTCGGGATATATGAGCACCGCACCGAAGGGAAGGCCTTGACGTAGTGTATCAATAAAGTCCTCTTTCTTCTTTTGAGTCCAGACGAGCTTTCTCTGGAAAAGCGGGAGCTTAATACGTTCCAGGTCGCCGATCGTCAGGTCGAGAGAAGAATAAAGGGCAGCGCTCATGTTACCTCCAAAGATAGTGAGATCATGATCTCACTACGCCGAGGCATGTCAATCCATGTCCGCACGAGGCGATACCTCCTAATCAACAAAAAGCCCGAGGGCGCGGGCGGGCGAGAGGTCCGCACGCGGCGCCCTTGGGAGGTTGGAAGGGGTAACCATGTACGAGCCGTCACGTCAGATTTCTTCGTTCTACATCGCCGGGTTCCAGTACTGGGACGGAGCCCTGGTGCTTTCTGAGCTCAAGGTGGGCGAGCGCCTGCGCCTGGTGCCGGAGTTCGACAATCCGCACGATTCGTCTGCTATGGCAATTTATCGCGGCAAAACCAAGATGGGCTTTGTTCCCGGATCGGAAAACGAGCGCCTCGCTCTCATGTTCTTCTATGGCCACTCCGATGGCTTTGAGCTGCGCGTCTTGCAGGTCTCTCCCGATCAAAAGCCATGGGAGCAGGTGCGCGTTGGCCTGTATGTAACCGATGCTCGCTAGATGAGCGCCGCAGAGCAAACCTCAGCTTGCTCTATCATGCATAGACAAGGGAGTCGCCGGGTTCCGGCTCTGCCCATGGGGTGGGGTCGGGGCCGCGGCTTTTGTATACGACGGCAGGGCGGAGGAGACGCGCCATGATGTGGTTCACGGCAGATACGCACTTTGGGCACTCGAATATTATCGAGCTTACGCACCGTCCGTTCTCGTCGGTCCAAGAGATGGATCGCCGCCTTATTGCGAATATCAACGACCGTGTGAGCGCGCGCGATTCCCTCTACATCCTGGGCGACTTCTCGTTTCGCACGACGGTCGAAGAGGCATACGCCATTCGCAAAAAGATCGTTTGTCAGCATGTGCATCTCATTCGCGGTAATCACGACAAGCACTGGATTGATAGCCCCTTCCCAGACGCCTTTGAATCCGAGCAAGACTATCTGGAAATCAAGCCAGGGTTTGCCAAGGGCGTCCGCCTGGACCTGCTCCATTACCCCATGTTGAGCTGGAACGGCAAATGGCGCGGGGCTATTCATCTTCATGGGCACATTCATACCGAGGGACCCGATTATAACGAGCGCAATCGCGAGCACGGCATTTTGCGCTACGACGTGGGTGTTGATGCCAACGAGTATTGCCCCGTGAGCCGCGATGACATCCTGACCTTCTTTGATGGTGTTGAGCCAAAGCCGGCGCAGCTGGCATAGTGAAGTGACGGGGTCAGTGTGGCCGGGTTAACGCGGCGCCGCTGGTGTGCTGAAGTCGGCACGGTGCGGCGTCCGGCGAGCCCAAGCGGAGTTGCTGGCGGTTCCTCCGACAGCGTCATCCTGTGGCGGTAAAACGTGCATTTTGAAATGAGTAGCGGTTGTTGAAACGTTTTGAGGGCGTTTTGGGACCCGGGACGTGCGATTTTCTGCCACTCGTTGAATTTGGGCTCGCAGCTGGCGATTTTCCGCCGCTGGTTGCGTCCATCGCGACCGCGCCTGACGTCGCCGCAGCGGGCACGATCACGATTGGCGCCACGAGGACTTCGAGGCCACATGGGTCCGATATCACGGTAATGTTGCCGCCTCCATTTGGGTCATCGTGCGCGGCTGTGTCCCCTTGGGGCGGTATGCTGTCTTTCAAAGCAAGCCAGCGAAGGGGAGCTCCATGAACGAGATCAAGTGCCCGCACTGTGGCCAGATGTTTAAGATTGACGAGTCGAGCTATGCCGATATCGTCAGTCAGGTACGTACTGCGGAGTTTGCGCACGATGTTGCCGAGCGCGAAGCTGCGGCCAGGCGCGAGACCGAAAGCGCTGTGGCGCTTGCGCGCGCCGAGGCGGACAAGCGCCTGCAAGAAGCCCTGGCCGCCCACAATACCGAGATGGCCGATCTGCGAGTTGAGGCGAGCTCTCTCGTGCAGAAAGCTCAAAGCGAGTCCGAAGCGCGCATTGCCGAGCTTGAGGCCAAGCTCGCCGCCGCTGCAGAATCCCAAAAGGCCGCTCGGAACGAAGCCGCGGCCGAGGCTCGCGCCGATGCGCAAAAGACGGCTGTCGAGTTGCAGCGCGAGGTGGATCGCTTGCGCGCGGAGGCTGCTCGACAGGCAGATGCGGTTAAGCTGGCGCAGGCCAGTGCCGCGACCGCTGCTAAAGACGAGCTCGCCACGCGCGATGCTCAGATTGCCCAGCTCCAGGCCCGTCTAGATGCTGCCGATTCGGCACGCGAGCTCGCCATCCAAAAGGCCCAATCCGATGCCGAGCGTGAGGCCGATGCGTTGCGTTCGCAGATTCGCGAACAAAAGAGCGAAGCAGCTGCCCAGCTCGCGCGGGCAGTTTCCCAGGCCGAGCGCGAGCGCGATGAGGCTCGTGCCAAACTTAGCAGTGAACTTGCGGTGCGCGATTCGCGCGAGCAGCAACTCGCGGCGGCGCATGAGCTCGAGCTCGCTCAGGCCAAGAAGACCACCGAAGAGCTCATTCGCTACAAGGACCAAGAAATCGAGCGCTTGCGCGACATGAAGGCACGCCTTTCCACCAAGATGGTGGGCGAGAGCTTGGAGCAACATTGCGAGACGGAATTCAACCGCTTGCGCATGACGGCGTTTCCCAACGCGTACTTTGAGAAAGATAACGATGCTTCCGAGGGCACTAAGGGCGACTTCATCTTCCGCGAGTGCGACGAGATGGGCAACGAGATTATCTCCATCATGTTTGAGATGAAAAACGAGAACGATACCACGGCGAGCAAGCATAAGAACGAGGACTTCTTTAAGAAGCTCGATCATGACCGCAAGAAGAAGAACTGCGAGTATGCCGTGCTCTGCACGCTGCTCGAGCCGGATAGCGACCTGTACAACACGGGTATCGTCGATGTGAGCTATCGCTACGAAAAGATGTATGTCATCCGTCCGCAGTTCTTCATTCCGCTCATCACGCTGCTGCGCAATGCCGCCTTGAACTCGCTTTCCTACAAGCAGGAGTTGACTGTGGTGCGTCAGCAAAATATCGACGTCACCAACTTCGAGGCCAAGATGGAGGAGTTCAAGACCGGCTTTGCGCGCAATTACGACATCGCAAGCCGAAAGTTCCAAACGGCGATCGAAGAGATTGATAAGACCATCACGCACCTGCAAAAGACCAAGGATGCGCTGCTCTCGTCTGAGAATAATCTGCGACTGGCGAATAACAAGGCGGAGGGTCTGACCATCAAGCGCCTCACGCGCGGCAACCCCACGATGAAGGCCGCCTTTGAGGAAGCCGATGCTAAACGCGAGGCGGAGGAAGAGTAGGCTCATTCGCCAAGACCGTTACAACCGTTAGAAAAAGCGCCGGTATATGCCGGTGCTTTTTCTTGGCGCACGTTCAAGGTGAACGTCTGTTTTACTCAGGTGAACGGCGAAATGTGACAAAATAAACCTGTCGACTTTTTGTCACATGGGGTCGGAAATCGGGACCTTAACGTTAGGTAATTGTTTCCAAATCGTTTCGTACTGCAGACGAAAAAGCTCCCAAAACAACAATAAAAAATCCCTTTGAGCTGGGAAGAGCCTGAAAAAACGCCTAGGGCGACTACGGGCGGCGGTAGGGGATTGAATAAATGCCAAATGTGCTGAAACCAAACCATTTATACCTATAAATGTTATATGCAACGTAGCATTAAATGCCGTTTGCGGGCGTATTTCGACCGCTCGTGCGCGCCGAGTGGCCCAAAAGTACCGCCGAAGGCCGTTCGCGGAATGTTAACGGCATACTTCTTTCTTTCACGCCTGCGTCAATTTCTAACATCTCAGTCATTGAACGCCATGGGAGTCGACACCTGTGTCCAACAAACGATCAATGATGGAAAGGAGACTGCTTGCATGGAAACAACCGCAACAGCTCCAACTGATCGCGCGCTTGCGATCAAAAAGAAGAAGGCGCTCGACGCAAGCTTCTTCAAGAAGGGCATCGCTATCGCGGCGCTCTCCAGCATTATGTACGCGCTGTACACTGCCTTCGTTACCGGTGGTCAGCTCTTTGGCGTCTGGGGCAATTGGTTTGGTGCGCTCGCATCTACCAGCCTGGTCGTCGTCTTCATCCTGCCTACGATCGCCTCGGGCATCAACGATACCCTGAGCGCTATCTGGGCCACGCTCGTTACCCTCAAGCAGGGCAAGATCGCCGACCTGGGCCGCTGCATCGCCTCCAAGCCCGGTCGCATCGTGATCCTCGCCGCTTTCATTGGCGGTCCCATTGCCTCTGCTGCCTACGTTATCGCGCTTTCTCAGGCCGGCACCCTTGCCGTGCCCATCGCGGCTCTAAACCCCGCAATCGGCGCGATCCTCGCTCGCATCCTCTACAAGCAGCCGCTTGGCCCCCGTGTTATCACGGGTATCGTGATCTGCGTCATCGCAGGCGTCATGATCGGTAGCACCGGTCTCAGCGGCGAGGCTGTACCGGGTATGGCACTTGGTCTGGGCCTGGCTCTTCTCGCCGCCCTGTGCTGGGGTATTGAAGGCTGCGTGGGCGGCTACGCTACCTGCATGATCGACTCGCAGATCGCCATCAACATCCGTCAGCTCGTCTCTGGCATCGGCAACCTGATCATCGTTTTGCCGATCCTCACCCTCGTGTGCGGTGGCACTCTTGCCCAGAGCTACACCTATGTTGCCCAGGCGCTCACCGACGGCTCCTCCGTCATCTTCTTCGCCGTCTCCGGCGCCGCCGCCTACCTCTCCTTTATGAGCTGGTACCGCGCCAACGCCATGTGCGGCACCGCCCTGGGTATGGCCATCAACGGCACCTACACCTTCACCGCTCCGCTTGCCACCTGGATCATCCTTGGCCTGGTCATGGGCTTTGACGGCTACGCACTGGCTCCCATCGCCTGGGTCGCTGCCATCGTCAACCTTATCGGCATCTTCTTGATCGCCGTGAACCCGATGGACCTCCTGAAGAAGGACGGTGAGTAACGTGCTGCCTTTGAACTATGCCATGCTCAAGTACTTTACCTGCCATGACGAGGCTTGCGCCGACGACGTCATGGAGGCCCTCAAGGGCGAGTACTCCTCGTTTACCGCTTTTACCAAGCCCAAGATGCAGGAGGCCCTGATGACCGCCGAGAAGAACGGTCTAATCAGCGAGTCCCGCTTTGACCTGGACGGCGCGGGCGAGGTCCGTGTCTACTACAGCGCTGATCAAGAGCAGCGCGACACCATCAATTCCTACATCAAATAGGAAAGGAGCTACCCCATGCGCTATACCGGCGAAGAGGCCATCGGCCTCATTGAGACCCTCGGCATGGTTCCGGCTCTGGAAGCCGCCGACAAGATGCTCAAGGCGGGCGACTGCGAGCTCGTGAGCTACGAGAACGTCGGCTCCACGCTCGTCACCGTCATCGTCAAGGGCGATGTCGCTGCATGCGAGGCCGCCGTCAAGGCAGGCGTCGAGGCCGCATCGGCTATCGGCAAGGTCACGGCGCAAAACGTCATGAAGCGCCCCGTTCCGCCTATTGGCGATGTTGTTTCCGTCCACGACGTGGATTTTTAGGAGGTCCTGATGTCTGAAAGCAAAGGCAACGCATTCGGTGCCATCGAGACCTTTGGCCTCGTGTGGGTGCTCGAAGCTGGCGACGCCATGTGCAAGGCCGGCGATGTGAACCTGATTGGTTACGAGAACACCGCCTCCGGCTACATCTCGATTCTTGTCGAGGGCGATGTCTCGGCCGTCGAGGCAGCCGTTCACGCGGGCGTCGAGGCCGTCGAGGCCCTGGGCGCCGAGGTCTACAGCTCGGTTGTCATCCCGCGCCCGCATCCCGATCTGAAGAAGATCACCGATCGCTACCGTCTTGAGAACCTGCTTCCCTACTAAGGAGGTGTGCCATGTCCCTTGTTGACACCGATCTTCGCTCCGTTCAGGAGGCGCGCATCCTTTTGGAGCACGCCGAGGAGTCGAGGGAAGTCCTCGAGGGTCTGCCCGGCACGCTTGTCGACGGATTTTTGGAGGCTCTGCGCGAGCGCTTGCTTCCGCATGCCGCCTCGTATGCTCAGCTTGCCGTAGACGAGAGCGACTACGGCAACGCTGAGGACGAGCAGGCCCTCATCGAGTGGGTGCTCACCGAGCTTCTGGACGACGTGTACGCCCAGATGCCCACGCAGGAGCTCTACTCGCGCAGCACCACGCATTCCGTCGAGGTGGGCATCTCTAAGGGTACGGTCGTCTCGCTTTTGCCCGACTGGCTGTGCATTCCCACGATGCTTTCGCAGCTTGTGTGTGCCGTTGCATCCAAGAGCCCGATTATCTTCTCGACTCGCCAGCGTACACATGCCACCTGCAAGGCCGTTATCGAGGACGTGCGTCATGTTGCCGCCGAGTGCCACTATCCGCTCGACGCCCTCACGTACCTGGAGCTCTATGCCCCCGAGGGTGAAGAGTGGCTGGCAGCTCAGCCGACCGTTCGCGTGCTTATTGATTCGCGCGAGTGCGAGCACATCCACGTGGCCGATACCACGGGCAAGGATGTGTACTGCGCGTCGATTGGCAACAACCCGGTCTTTGTGGAGCAAACCGCCGATTTGGCCCTGTGCGCCGAGGAAGTTGTGTGCGGCAAGTCGTTTTGCTATGGGATGCTGCCGGGCGCCGAGCAGTCGGTTGTGGTCGAGCAGGCCGTGGACGAGGCCTTTAAGACCGAGCTCAAGCACCGTGGCTGCTACTTCCTTTCCGACGAGGAGTGTCAGCGTCTTTACCGCGTGTGTTTTCGCGAGGACGGGCGCACCTACCGTGAGCTTATTGGTAAATCGGCGTGCGACCTGGCTCGTCGCGCAGACATCGCGGTGCCTGCCTCTACGCGCGTGCTCGTGGCCGAGAAGCCCTATGTCTCCGAGCGCAGCTTCTTCTCGCGCACTAAGTACGGCCCCGTGCTGTCTTACTACGTGGAGGAAAACTGGCGTGACGCCTGCGAGAAGTGCATCGAGCTGATCTTGAACAGCGGCTCGGGCAATGCGCTTTCGATCTTCTCGCGCGATGGCGAAGTTGTCCGTCAGTTTGTGCTCAAAAAGCCAGTGGGACGCATCCTCGTGAACGTGGGGACCGGCATGGGAGCCACCGGCTGCCATTCCACACTGCCCAAGACCCTCACCGTTACCGGATGGGAAAGCGCGACGACCTCAAATCTGGGCGTGACCTATCGCGACTTTATCCGCCGGCGCCAGGTTGGCTGCAGCCTTGAGTCTTCTGACCTCTCTCTTCTTGAGGAAGCAGGTCTCAACCGGGTGCCGGATCGGAAGATTGCCGTACATATGACCGAACAGCAGCCCGCGACCGACGTTGCTCCACAGGACAACGCATGGTTCGCCAGCTTGCTTAAAAACATGACCGATTAGAAGAAAAGGAGTACCGATGGATATTCAAGAGTTTGCCAAGCAACTGTCCGATGCCACCAAGGACATGAGCGAAGAGCAGCGCGCAAACGTTCGCGCGATGTTCACCAAGGTCGCCGACCAGCTCGACCGTCCGCTGGACAGCACCGTTGCCCACACCGAGTGCACCGAGGTGCCCAATGGACCTACCGAGCGCCACGTTCGCCTGAAGCAGAACTTCCTCAAGCAGGTTCCCTCCATCACCACCTTCCGCGCTCGCGCCGTCACCGAGTTCACCCGTAAGAACCCGGGCATGCCCAAGATCGAGCTGCGCGCCAAGTGCTTCCGCTATTGCTGCGAGACCGCCCCGCTGATCATCCAGGACGACGAGCTTATCGTCGGCAACCCCACGGGTGCTCCGCGCGCCGGTGCCTTCTCGCCCGATATCGCCTGGCGTTGGCTGCGCGACGAGCTCGACACCATTGGCACACGCGCCCAGGACCCCTTCTACATTTCCGAAGAGGACAAGAAGTACATGCGCGAGGAGCTCTTCCCGTTCTGGGAAGGCAAGTCGCTCGACGAGGTCTGCGAGGACCAGTACCGTGAGTGCGGCGGCTGGGAGCTCTCCGGTGAGTCCTTTGTTTCCGACTGCTCCTATCACCAGGTGAACGGCGGCGGCGACTCCAACCCCGGCTACGACGTCATCCTGATGAAGAAAGGCATGCAGGACATTCAGGATGAGGCTCGCGAGCACCTCAAGCACCTTGACTACGCAAACCCCGATGATCTGGACAAGATCTACTTCTACAAGTCCGTTATCGACACCACCGAGGGCGTTATGATCTACGCCCGCCGTCTGTCCGACTTCGCTTGTCAAAAGGCCCAGGAGTGCAGCGATCCCAAGCGCCGCGCCGAGCTCCTGCAGATCTGCGAGAACCTCAAGAACGTGCCTGCTCACAAGCCGCGTACCTTCTGGGAGGCCGTGCAGTCCGTATGGGTTGTCGAGAGCCTGCTGCCGGTCGAGGAGAACCAGACCGGTATGTCCATCGGCCGCGTTGACCAGTATATGTATCCCTTCTACAAGGCCGACAAAGAGGCTGGCCGCCTGACCGACTACCAGGCCTTTGATATCGCCGGCTGCATGCTCATCAAGATGAGCGAGATGATGTGGGCCACCTCCGAGGATGCTTCCAAGTTCTTCGCCGGCTATCAGCCGTTCGTCAACATGACGCTCGGCGGCGTGACCCGTTCCGGCGCCGACGCCACCAACGACCTCACCTACCTGCTGATGGATGCCGTTCGTCACGTCAAGATCTATCAGCCTTCCCTGGCTTGCCGTATTCACAACAAGAGCCCCGAGAAGTACCTGCGCAAGATCGTCGACGTTGTTCGCTCCGGCATGGGCTTCCCCGCTTGCCACTTTGACGACACGCACATCAAGATGATGCTTGCCAAGGGCGTTTCTGTTGAGGATGCGCGCGACTACTGCATGATGGGTTGCGTCGAGCCGCAGAAGTCCGGCCGCCTGTATCAGTGGACCTCAACCTCCTACACCCAGTGGCCCATCGCCATCGAGCTCACGCTCAACCACGGCGTGCCCCTGTGGTATGGCAAGCAGGTTACCCCCGACCTGGGCGACCTCGACCAGTACCACACCTTTGAGGAGTTCGAGGCTGCGGTCAAGAGCACCATCTACTACATCACCAAGTGGACGAGCGTCATGACGGTGATTTCGCAGCGCGTGCATCGTGACATGGCTCCTAAGCCCCTCATGTCCATCATGTTCGAGGGCTGCATGGAGTCCGGCAAGGACGTCTCTGCCGGCGGCGCCATGTACAACTTTGGACCCGGCGTTGTGTGGAGCGGTCTTGCTACCTATGCCGACTCCATGGCCGCTATCAAGAAGCTCGTCTTTGACGACCACAAGTACACGCTGTGCGAGCTCAACGAGGGCCTCAAGGCCGATTTTGAGGGCTATGAGAGGATGCGTCAAGACTGCCTGGACGCCCCCAAGTACGGTAATGACGACGACTATGCCGATCACTTCGCGGCGGACATCGTCTACTTCACCGAGCACATCCACAGCCAGTTCAAGACCCTGTACTCGCGTCTGTCCCACGGCACGCTGTCTATCTCCAACAACACCCCATTTGGCCAGATGACCGGCGCTTCTGCCAACGGCCGCAAGGCTTGGACGCCGCTGTCCGACGGCATCAGCCCCACCCAGGGTGCCGACCACAATGGCCCCACCGCCATCATCAAGTCGGTCTCCAAGATGAGCAACGACAGCATGAACATCGGCATGGTGCACAACTTCAAGCTCATGGCCGGCCTGCTGGATACTCCCGAGGGCGAAAACGGCCTGGTCACGCTTCTGCGCACGGCTTGCATGTACGGCAACGGCGAGATGCAGTTCAACTACCTGGATAACCAGACGCTGCTCGACGCCCAGGCTCACCCCGAGGAGCATCGCGACCTTGTGGTTCGCGTCGCCGGCTACAGCGCGTTCTTCGTCGAGCTGTGCAAGGACGTTCAGGACGAGATCATCAGCCGCACGATGCTGACCAAGTTCTAAGCACGTAACCACTCAAGCCCAAATGGGCGCAACCCCAACAGAAAGGAGGACGCACATGAGCGAGCAGCTGGAAGAGAGCCTCGAGCGCCGCGCGCGCATCTTCAATACGCAGAAGTACAACATGTACGACGGCCCGGGCATTCGCTCCATCGCGTTCTTCAAGGGATGCCCTCTGCGCTGCAAGTGGTGCTCCAATCCCGAGAGTCAGCGTCGTGGTTTTGAGGTCATGTTCAAGCAGACTGCTTGCGTGAACTGCGGGGCGTGCGTCGAGGCATGCCCCGCAGGGGTTCACCAGTTCGTCAATGGCGAGCATGTGGTGGACCGTACCAAGCAGTGCCTGGGCTGCGGTGCCTGTGAGAAGGCCTGCCTGCAAAAGGCGCTTTCCATCATGGGCGAGGATCGCAAGATCTGCGACCTGGTTTCGTTTATGGACCAGGATGCGGACTTCTACCGTATGTCCGGCGGCGGCGTGACCCTGGGTGGCGGTGAGGTCTTGGCACAGCCCGAGGCCGCACGCGCCCTGCTTGCGGCCTGCAAGGACCGTGGCTACCACACGGCGATCGAGACATGCGGCTACACCAAGACCGAGACGATTCTTGATATCGCGCGCTACGTTGACTTGTTCTTGTTCGACATCAAGCAGATGGACCCGGTCAAACACAAGCAGTGGACCGGCGTGAACAACGAGCAGATTCTCGCCAACATCCGCGCCCTGCTGGAAAACGGCTTTAACGTGCGTGTGCGCATGCCGCTGCTTCACGGGGTGAACGATGACAAGGCCGAGATAGACGCCATGATCGAGTTCTTCACGCCGTATCGCTACCAGAAGAACTTCGACGGCGTGGACCTGCTCCCGTACCACAAGCTGGGCGTGGGCAAGTACGCGCAGCTCGGTCGCGACTACGAGATCAAAGGCGACCCGTCGCTTTCCGAGGACGACCTAAACCGCATCGAGGGCTGGATCTCCGAGGCGGACTTCAAGGTCAGTCTCGTTCGGCACTAGGGGTGGGGCATGGAGCATCTTCAGCGCATCATCCAAGAGTCGGTCGACGGTAAGGAAGTCGTGTTGGCGCACGTCATCGCGTCTCCCGCGCCGGATATCTACGACCGCATCGGCGTGCCGCATGGCCAATCCATCGGCATCCTCACGCTGTCGCCGGAGGAGACCTCCATTATCGCGGCCGATATCGCCGCGAAGGCGGCCCCGGTGAGTATCGGGTTTCTCGATCGCTTTACCGGTGCTGTGGTGGTTTTGGGCGACGTGCAAAGCGTCGAGACGTCGATGCAGGAGGTCGTTCGCGTTCTTCATGACGGCCTGGGATTTCGTGTCCACGAGGTCACGAGGTCGTGATGGGAGATCGCCTTATGATTATCGGCTTGCCCGGATCGGGAAAGTCGACGATCTCCGATCTGGTGGAGGGGGAGCCCTCCGACCATCAGCATCGGGAAGATTGCTTGTATCGTTCGCGCAGCTTCGAGGTTCCGGGGAGCTATATCGAGAACCACTGGATGCACAGCATCGTGATCATGTTGTCGCAAAACCAGGCTTCTGGGGTGCTCCTTTTGATCGACGGGGCGAGCGGCGAGACGCTCTACTCGAGCGGTTTTGCCCGTGCGTTCAACGAGCCCTGCTTGGGCGTGCTTACCAAGTGCGACCTGCTGAGCGAAGAGGAACGCGAGCAAGGGCTGGCCAGGCTCGTGGATGCCGGCGTCGATATGGCACTTTGCCTTTCGACAACAACCGGCGAGGGCGTGAACGAATTATTGGACTGGGTGCGAAACGTCGCACCCAACGAGTGACCGATGACCAGAAAGGAGGAGACACCTATGTTCTATGTAACCGAAAACGAGCTGCGCGGCGCGTACAACCGGGAACATTTTTCCAGCTATACGCTGCCTGAGGACGCCAAGCTCACCCCGAGCGCCCGTCAGTTCCTCATCGATTTTCACATCGACTTTAACGAGGGCTACGGGGCTGCTTGCGGCAATGCAGACACCTCTGCGCACGATCCTGCCGCCGCTGCGGCCCGTGCCGAGGATGCCCTGGCATCGTTTTACGACGATATCGCCGTTTTGGGCGCCCGGCTGCGCATGCTGGGACGCAACGCCCTGGGAATCGAGAACGATATCGCCCATGTGTGCGACACGTTGGGAACCCTGTGGCAAAACCACACCGACCTGGGCGGTCTCCTTTCCGAATGCGAAGCCGCAGGCGAGGCTTTGGCAGTGCCCGTGCTCCCGCCGCTTTCCGCGGCAGTGCACCCGCTCTATTACGAGATGGCGCTGCTCGAAGCCGAGCTTGCACGCACGCAGCGCTTTTGGGCGCAGGCTGCGGGCGAGATGACGGCCGAGGGCCATGCCAGCGTAGACGCGTGGGCGCAAAGCGTGACTCGCTGCCGTGCATGCCTGGCTACGTGTTTGGAAAAGGTCGCAGGGGAGGCGCGCCATGGTTGATTTTGAGGCTGCCAACGCTCGCCTTCAAGATCTGCTCGATCGTGTGGGCAGTCCGCGCCCGGTAAGCGCCGACGAGCCCTTGTACTGCGGTCTCGACGTGGGCACCGCATTTATCGTGCTCGCTGTGGTTGACGCCGCGGGTGAGCCTGTTGCTTGCGCGTATCGCTTTGCCAGCGTGGTCAAGGACGGCATGGTCGTTGACTACATGGGTGCGGTCGATATCGCGCGCGAGCTCAAGGAGGAGCTCGAGCAACAGCTCGGGCGCGAGCTTGAGCCCTGTGCCGTGGCCCTTCCTCCGGGAACCGAGGGTCTCGACGGCGGCGTTGTCAAAAACGTCGCCGAGGGAGCGGGGCTCGACGTGGTTGCCGTCTTTGACGAGCCCACGGCCGCAAATCTGCTCATCGGTGCGCGCGATGGCGCCGTGGTGGATATCGGCGGTGGCACCACCGGCATCTCCGTCATCCAGAACGGCCGTGTGGTGGAGTGCATCGACGAGTCTACGGGCGGAACGCACTTCTCCCTTGTGCTGGCCGGTGCTCGCGGCATGAGCTTTGACGAGGCCGAGCTCTACAAGCGCGACCCTGCCCATCACCGTGAGATTTTCCCCGTCGTCAAGCCCACGATCGACAAGGTGGCAAGCATTATCGCCCGTGCCATCGATGGCTATGACGTACCGGAGATTGTCCTGGTGGGCGGCACGGCCGAGCTCACAGGCATCGAGGCTCCGGTTGAGAAGGCGCTGGGTATCCCGGTGCACAAGCCCAACCACCCCATGTTCGTGACGCCGCTGGGCATTGCCTTGGGATGCCAGGCCGCTGCCGAGGGTGACCTCGATGCTTGATATCAAGGTCATCAAGGCGCCTGCTCCCGGCACGATGGCGATCTTGCGCCAGCGTTCGGGCAATCGTTGGAACGAGGAGTTCCTGCCTGCGGCCGTGGGCCTTGTGCAGGGAAAGCTCATCGACATGGTTGTTGCGAGCGACATCGCCGAGAAGACGGCGGGCGTCGAGGTCACGGATATTCGCGGGAGCTGCCCGCAAAACATGATTCTTCTGGCCATTGCCGGAGACACGGCGGAGGTCATGGAGTGCTTGGAACGCATCAAGGAAGGAGGGGACGGCGCCAATGCTCATCTGTAAGCTCATCGATTCCATTTGGGCGACCCGTAAGTACGAGGAGCTCGACGGCATGAAGTTGATGCGCGTCGAGGTCATCGACGGCCCGGAATCCGGACGCCGCTTGGTGTGCGTCGACACCATCAGCGCGGGTACCGGAGACCGCGTGCTTGTGGCTACGGGTTCGGCTGCCTACCACTTCATGCGCGAGACCTTTGGTAAGAACGCACCCGTGGATGCGGCCATCGTAGGAATTATCGACGAAGACGTGAGTCTGTAGGAAAGGAGGAAGAGATGAAACGACTGATCAGTGCGGCCGACGTGAAGGCGGCGGCAGAGCATGGTGGCGTGCTGACGATCGATGACAACACCATCGTGACCCCGCAGGCCAAAGATGAAGCTGCCGAGTTGGGCGTCGAGCTGGTCTTTGGCGCCGCGCCCGCAGCGACGCAGCACAAGACGGCTGAGCCTGCACCCGAGCATCACGAGGCACCTGTTGCCCACGAGCCCGAGCATCACAAGGAGCACGAGGCCGCTATGAGTGCCGAGGAGATCGAGCGCCTTATTCGCGGCGCTCTGGACACCGGCATTTGGAGCGAACAGCAGGTTGAGGATCTTCTTGGGCATGCCGCCCCGTTGACGGTGAGCGTTGGCGTGTCCGGTCGTCATGTCCATCTGTCCCAGGAGGACCTTGAGGCTCTGTTTGGAGCCGGCTACGAGCTCACTCCCATCAAGGAGCTCTCCCAGCCCGGACAATTTGCCGCCAAAGAGACGGTGACGCTTGTGGGTCCCAAGGGTGTTATCGAGCGCGTGCGCGTGCTTGGTCCCGTGCGCCCGTCCACTCAGGTTGAGGTGCTGTGCGGCGATACGTTCAAGCTGGGCGTTCCTGCTTGCGTGCGCATGAGTGGCAAGCTTGAGGGCACGCCGGGCATCACGCTCGCCGGCCCCCATGGCACCGTTGCCCTGCCCCAAGGCGTCATCGTTGCTGCACGTCATATTCATATGACGTGCGACGAGGCTGCCAAGCGCGGGCTTCATGACGGCCAGGTCGTGTCGATCGCTTTTGGCGGCGAGCGCGGCGGACGTCTTGACAACGTGGTAGTGCGTGCCAACAACACGAGCGCCCTCGATTGTCATATCGACACCGAAGAGGCAAATGCCTTCGGTATTAAAAACGGTTCTGTTGTAGAGATCATCAAGTAGATCTCTACGAAATAGGAGGTAACAAAAATGGCAAACACTACCCAGGCCCTCGGCATGATCGAGACCCGTGGACTGATCGGCTCCGTCGAGGCCGCCGACGCCATGGTCAAGGCCGCAAACGTCACCCTCGTCGGCAAGGAGCGCGTCGGCGGCGGCCTCGTGACCGTCTTCGTCCGCGGCGACGTGGGCGCCGTCAAGGCGGCAACCGACGCCGGCGCGGCCGCCGCCCAGCGCGTGGGCGAGCTCATCTCCGTGCACGTCATCCCGCGCCCCGATGGCTCCGTCGAGTCCATCCTGCCCGGTGCCAAGGCCTAAGTAAGCCATGGCAACGCGTGGATCCGGTACCGGCGGGAGCAAGAAGCTTCAGGAGAACGCCAAGAAGGCAACTCCTGAGGTGACCGAAGCTCCCGCAAAGGCTCCCGCCGCAAAGAAGGAGCCCACATCTGCGCCGGCGGCTGCTCAGAAGGAGACCACCGCAAAGCCTGCGGCGGCTTCCAAGAAGGAGACCGTGGCAAAGCCCGCGGCGGCAAAGACGTCTGCTGCAAAGAAAACGGCCGCAAAGCCCAAATCGGAACCTGCGGCACCTGCACTCAACGAGAACGAGACCAAGGCGCAGCGCGAGGTCGAAGAGCATCCCGCGCCGCTCAAGGTCGAGGCTTCTGTAAAGGAAGCACCCGCTACCAAACCCGCAGGCGCGCCTGCACCCAAGGAAACTACTCAGGAGGTAACAAGAATGTCTAACGCTACCCAGGCCCTCGGCATGATCGAGACCCGTGGACTGATCGGCTCCGTCGAGGCCGCCGACGCCATGGTCAAGGCCGCAAACGTCACCCTCGTCGGCAAGGAGCGCGTCGGCGGCGGCCTCGTGACCGTCTTCGTCCGCGGCGACGTGGGCGCCGTCAAGGCGGCAACCGACGCCGGCGCGGCCGCCGCCCAGCGCGTGGGCGAGCTCATCTCCGTGCACGTCATCCCGCGCCCCGACGGCTCCGTCGAGTCCATCCTGCCCGGCGGCGCCGCGTAATCGCGCGCCCGCAAAAGGCTAACCCATTCGATTGGGGCCGCCCATGCGTGTCCGCGGCCCCAATCGAGATACCCGGCACTCTTTGTGCCGCCTGTTGTCACTTTTCCCCGCTGCGAATGCCTGCGCGCCTGCTGCCATTAGCGTCTGGGCGGGCACGCCGGCCATTTACGGCTTTTGCAACACTACATGCGGGCACACGCCTGCACCTTTAAGGAGGAACCATGTCTAACGCTACCCAGGCCCTCGGCATGATCGAGACCCGTGGACTGATCGGCTCCGTCGAGGCCGCCGACGCCATGGTCAAGGCCGCAAACGTCACCCTCGTCGGCAAGGAGCGCGTCGGCGGCGGCCTCGTGACCGTCTTCGTCCGCGGCGACGTGGGCGCCGTCAAGGCGGCAACCGACGCCGGCGCGGCCGCCGCCCAGCGCGTGGGCGAGCTCATCTCCGTGCACGTCATCCCGCGCCCCGACGGCTCCGTCGAGTCCATCCTGCCCGGCGGCGCCGCGTAATCGCGCGCCCGCGCGAGCTGTTTTATCCGATTGATTCGAAAGGAGTCTCATGCAGGACTACGATTTCGATCTTCAGAGCATCCAGGCGGTTCGTGACCTCGCCCGCAAGGGTAAGATCGCTGCGAACCAGCTTGCTCATTACGACGAGGAGCAGATCGACCGCATCCTCCGTAACATGGTGAAGGTTGCCGAGGAAAACGCCCAGGTGCTCGCCAACATGGCTGTCGAGGAGACGGGCTTTGGCAAGGTTTGCGACAAGGTGTACAAGAACCATATCGCCAGCGCCTTGCTCTATGAGGAGATCCGCGACAAGAAGACCATCGGCGTTATCGATGCCGACGAGAAGAACCAGGTCATCTCCATCGCCGAGCCGGTTGGTCTGCTGATGGGCATCGTTCCCTCCACCAATCCCACCTCTACGGTCATCTACAAGGCGATGATCGCCCTCAAGGCGCGTAACGCCATCGTCTTCTCGCCGCACCCCGCTGCCGCCAAGTGCACGGGCATGGCCATCCAGCTCATGAACCAGGCGGCTGTCGAGGCGGGTGCCCCCGAGAACGTGATCCAGGGCATCACGCTTTCCTCCATGGCTGCCACCAACGAGCTCATGCATGCTCCCGAGGTTGCCATGATCATCGCTACCGGTGGCCCCGGCATGGTCAAAGCTGCCTACAGCTCCGGCAAGCCCGCACTGGGCGTGGGCGCCGGCAACTCGCCTGCCTATATCGAGCGCAGCGCCAACGTGCACGACGCCGTCCGTCGCATCCTTGCCTCCAAGACGTTTGACTACGGCACGATCTGCGCTTCGGAGCAGAGCATCATCTGCGAGACCTGCAACCGCGATGCCGTGATGGCCGAGTTCCGCGCTCAGGGTGGCTACTTCATGACCGAGGAGGAGTGCAAGAAGGTTTGTGCTCTGCTTTTCCGCAACGGTCACTCCATGAGCCCCAAGTTCGTGGGCCACAGCCCGCAGTCGATCGCGCAGGCGGCTGGCATCACGATTCCCGAGGGCACTCGTGTGCTTATTGGCGAGCAGCACGGCGTGGGCGATGCCTGGCCGCTGTCCTACGAGAAGCTCACCACTGTTTTGGGCTTCTATACCGTCTCCAACTGGGAAGAGGCCTGCGAACTCTCCATCGAACTGCTGCAAAATGGCATCGGCCACACCATGAGCATCCACACCACCGATAAGGACATGGTGCGCAAGTTCTCCGTCAAGCCGGCTTCCCGCATCCTGGTGAACACCGGCGGATCCCAGGGCGGTACGGGCGTCATCACCGGTCTTGACGTCGCGCTCACGCTGGGCTGCGGCACCTGGGGCGGCAGCTCCGTTTCCGAGAACGTGGGCCCGCAGCATCTCATCAACGTGAAGCGCGTGGTCAACGGCCTGATCGAGCCCGACGAGGTTGTGGCTCACGATGAGCTGTTTGCCAAGTGGCATCCCGACCTGGCGGCGCATCATACCGAGACTGCAGCTTCCAGCGCCGGTTGCTGTGATGCCGCGTCCGGCACGGGCTGCTGCGACTCGAAGCCTCATCCGGTCTCGGGCATCAGCTACTCGGTGGGTTGCAACTGCACCGACGTATCTCCCGACGCCCTTGCGGGCGCCAAGCCCAACGACGTCATCGACGCCGACGAGCTCCAGAAGATGATTCACGAGCTCACGAATGCCTTCAAGGGCATCTAGTTTTTCTTGTAGCCAAGCACGCGGAAGCGGGGGTGAAGTTGTGACAGGTCTTGAGCTTTCTCGTTCGTATTGCGAGTTCTATGCGCCATCCCTATTCGAAGGGCTGCCGAGCGACGTCCGTTACCGCGCCGCGCTGGGTCTCGTTGGAGAGGGGTCGGAATGCCTGGGCTTCGACGACGAGATTTCGCGCGACCACGACTTTGGTCCCGGCTTCTGCGTGTGGCTTCCTACCGATGTGTATGAGGAGTGGGGGTCGGAGCTTCAGCGCCGCTACGACCTTTTGCCTGTAAGTTTTAAAGGTTTTACGCGCCAGCAGACGCAGATGGCGGGCAAGCGCGTGGGGGTCTTTGAGATGCAGGCGTTCTACCGTCTTTACACCGGTCTTTCTCGTGCACCGCAGTGTGCAAAGGAGTGGCTCGCCATTCCCGAGCAGCTTCTCGCTCAGGTTACCTCCGGCGAGGTTTTCGCTGATCCGAGTGGCGAGTTCTCCGTTATGCGCGCGGTGTACCAGGGATTTTATCCAGACGAGGTCATGCGTAAGAAGTTTGCTGCCCACTGCGCCTCCATGGCTCAGGCGGGCCAGTACAACCTTCCGCGCTGCCTTAAGCGCAAAGACGCCGTCGCTGCCCAGGCGGCGCGCAGTGAGTTTTTGACAAGCGCCATGGCGGCGTTTCATCTGCTTGCGCATACGTACATGCCGTACTACAAGTGGGCGTATCATTCGCTTGCCGAGCGTGCCTGCGCGCCTGCGCCGGTTCTCGATACCGTGCGCTCCATCGCCGCGGCGCCGGTGGAGCAGGTGGATCAAGATGATGTCGAGGCGCTTTGCCAGACGGTTGGCGCATCTGCCCGCTTGGCTGGCTGGACGTCGTGCGGCAGTGACTTTTTGCTCGATGTTGCCTTGGACATCCAGGGTTCGTTGAGAGATCCGTATCTTGCTGCCTGTCCGCTTGCGGCCGGCGGATACCGATAGGGGGTTGGCATTGGGAGATTGCAGGACGTCATGCTCCGCACTTCGACAAGGCATGTCGGCGTTTTTCAATATGCCGGCGGTCGAGAAGTTGCTCGAAGACAAGGGCCTTGCTCATGCGGAAATCTCTGCATTGCGGGAGCTCGTGCAGCTTGAATGGATACATTTCGACGCCGTTCAGGGTATGAGTGGACGCGCCGCCTGCCAAGACGACGCGGTGGGGTTCTTTGTCCATCGCGTTGCCCAGTACCTGAGTTTTCCTCGCGAGTCCATCATGGCTGTGCGCGATGACGTGGTGGCTGCCGATGCGGCGGGCCGCAACGTGATTCGCGAGAAGTACGCACGCATGATGGAGGCGACCGATCCCGTGGCGTTTGCGCGCGATTGGTCGGGGCGTCTGAAGGCTCCTTCGCCGGTTAAACGCTGCGTGCTCGACGAGATCGAGGCTACGCTGCGAAGCATGCTCGATATCGCGCAGAGCGAACTTCCCGCGACTGCGCAGCATGTGAGGGGATCGATAACGCAGCCAAAACTCATCTCTTCGATTGGTTATTATGTCTGTGAGATTCAAAGCTATTCGCTGTCTACACTCAGGTGTTTGCGTGACGGGTTGCGGCGCCAGCTGAGCGACCACGTGAATCCCATTTTGGATACTTATGTGAATGCCGTACTCATTCAACGTGTTCTGGAGGCGTAAAGATGACTCATGTGAGCGATGACGAGCTGCACAACGGTCAGCTTTTGGGTATTGGCGAGGCAAGCCAGCTGTGCGGCATCACGTCTCGTACGCTGCGCCATTACGACAAGCTCAATCTTCTCCAGCCCGATCGCATAGGGGATAATAAATACCGCTATTACTCGCTCGAGACGATTTTGCGCATCCCCATCATCAACTATCTCAAGATGATGGGTTTCTCGCTCGACGAGGTCTCCGAATTGTTTGAGACGCAGAGCTTTGGCAAGATCAAGGAAATGCTTGGTGCTCATGCCGACGCATGTGCGCGCGAGATGACCCGTCTTGAGGAGTGCCGCCATACCATTCGGGATTGGATGGGGCTTATCGACGAGGCCAATTTTGTTCTTTCGGTCAAGCCAAAGGACGTGAGCCTCAAGTACTTCTCCAGCCAAGAGTTTTTGGCCATGCCGTATCACTTCTGGGGCAACTACGCCGACGCGATCATCAACCTCGATTTCACCTCGTTTGTCGAGGAGCACGATAACGTGATCACTGGTCCTGTGATCTTGTATCACAACAACTTCGATGCGTGCTGCGAGCCCGACCATGCCCAGAAGCATTCCGAGGTCACGGTCGTACAGCATGCGCTGCGTCCCATTGCCGAGGAGAACCGCATGACGGTGAAAAGCGGCATGTATCTCTCCACGTATCATACGGGTCCGTTCGAGAATATCGGCGAGGCCCATCGACGCGTGCGCGATTATGCGCTCGCAAACGGTTTCAAGCCGGCCGATGGCGTGTTCGAGCGCTTTGTGACCGACTACTGGACCACTTACAATCAAGATCTTTTTGTCGCCGAGGTTCTTTTGCCCATTGAGCGGTAACGACGCGACGACTCCCATGCAAAAATCGAAAGGGGCTCTCATGCAGGGCTTTAAGCTCACGACCGAATTGTTTTTTGGGTCGCAGGCCATCAATCATCTTGAGGGCCTGACCTATCGCAACGTGTTGATTATCACCGATGGCTTTTTGGAGTCCTCGGGCATGGTCGCCAAGATGGCTCAGCACCTGCCCGCGGGCGCGCGCTACCAGACGTATTCCGACGTCAAGCCCGATCCGAGCCAGGAGCTCGTTGACGCAGGCGTCGCTGTGGTGGAGCGCGTTCAGCCGGATATGGTCATCGCCTTTGGCGGCGGTTCGTGCATCGATGCTACGAAGGCTATTTTGTACTTCGCCCACGAGCATGGAATGGACAAGCCGTATTTCCTGGCCATTCCTACCACTGCGGGTACGGGATCGGAAGTTACCAACTTTGCCGTCATCACGCGCGGAGAGAACAAGGTTGTGCTGATTGATGATTTCCTGGCTCCCGACGGCGCCCTGCTCGAGGCCGATTTCACCAAGACCGTGCCGGCAAAGATCACGGCCGATACCGGTCTTGACGTACTGACGCACGCCATCGAGGCCTATGTTTCTAACGCCGCCACGCCGTTTACCGATGCGCTTGCCGTAAAGGCTGCCTCCATCGTGTTCGAGGACCTGCCGGTGGTCTATCGCGACGGTCTTGCCATGCGCAGCCGTACGCGCATGATCGAGGCTTCTTGCTCGGCGGGTATCGCCTTCACCAACGCCGGCTTGGGCATCAACCATTCGCTGGCACATGCTCTGGGCGGACGCTTCCATGTGGCCCATGGCCGCTTGAACGCCATCTTGCTGCCCTATGTGATGCGCTTCCATATGAGCGAACCCAAGTATCGCGAGCCGTACGATCGTTTGGCTCATGATTTGGGCATGGCGGATGCCGACGGGCTGCTAGCCCGTGTGCTCGAATTGCGCGAGTGCCTGGGTGTCGAGAATGCCCTGTCCGACCTGCCGCAGTTTGAGCCCGCGGCATTTGAGGCCGAGCTTTCCGGCATTGCCGAGGCGGCCCAGCACGACCGCTGCACGCCGTCCAATCCGCGTGCCGTATCCAAGCAGGACTTGGTCAACATCGCCCGCGACGCCTACTGCGGCCGCCGCTAAACAAAAAGGGTGCCATCCCTTCCCGGATGGCACCCCTATGTGACAAAAAGTCGACAGGTTTATTCTGTCACATATTCACCCCTCCTGCACATGTATGGATGCCATGTGAAAATGTGACAGAATAAACCTGTCGTTTTGCTGTCACATTGGGGGCAGTCGGGCTAGTCCAGCAGGTCTTCGATAAAGCCCACGCGGTAGTTTTTGAAGACGGCCTCGCCCTCCTCTTGGGTGGCGTCGAGGTCAAGGTCGGCCATGATGCCAAAGTCATGGTTGCCGTCTTCGTCGGCAAAGATCTGGTGGACATGCCAGACATGCGCGGCCTGCTCGTCTGCCACGTCGATGGAAAGCATCGCAGAGGAGCGGGCGTCGGCGTCGGTGAGGATTTCTTCGTGCTGCTCGTGATATGCGTCGAGCACGCGCTCCCAGCGCGTCGCGGTCATGCCAAAGTCGGAGTCGAGCTCGCCTAGCTGGTCGTAGCGCTCTCGGGCGGCGAGCGTCACGCGGCGAATGAGGGCATTGCGCACCAACAGGGTGACGCCTCGGCGGTCGGCAACCACCTGGTCGGCTGCTGAGGGCGGCGCCATGTCGAGCGCCGCGGGGTCGCCAGCGGCCTCCCACTCGTCCACCAGACTGGAGTCGACGGAGCGCACCATAAAGCCCAGCCAAGAGATGATGTCTTCGAGCTGCTCGTTGCGCTTTGCCACGGGCACCGTGCGGTCAAGCGAGCGAAATGCCTCGGCAAGATAACGCAGCAAGATGCCTTCCGAGCGCGCGATATTGAGCTTTTGGATATAGCCCTTAAAGTCATTGGCGCCTTCTAGCATGTCGCGCAGGACGCTTTTGGGGCTGAGCTCGTAGTCGTTTGCCCAAGGTACCTCGGCGCAATAGGTGGCAAAGGCGGTGTCGAGCAGGTCTTCGAGCGGCTTGGGGTAGGTGACGTCTTGCAGGCGCTCCTTGCGCTCTTCGAAATCGATGCCATCGGCTTTCATCTCTGCCATGGCGCGCGAGCGAGCTGCGCGCTCTTGGGCGCGTAGCACCTGCTTGGGATCTTCGAGCGTGGCCTCGACCATCGAGATGAGGTCAAAGGTGTAGGTATCGCTTTCTGGGTCGAGCAGCTCGAGTGCAGCGAGCAGGAATGGCGAGAGCGGCTGGTCGAGGGCGAAGTCTTCGGGCAGATCGACCGTGAGGGCGTAATCCACTTCGGGCAGCGCATCTACCGGTGCGTCTGGTGCGGGCGGCACCTCAGTGCGCACGACGACGCCGGAGTCAATCAGCGTGGCGAAAATCTCGTCGGCGCGGACGTTGAGCTTGAGTTTTTCCTCGTCGGTCTGCAGACTCTTGGCGATAAGTTCGCTGACGCGTGCGCGCGCGTCGCCGCCTTGCTCGACCATGGAGAGCACCATGGAGTGCGTGATGCGTAGGCGCGGCTTGAGTGTCTCGGGCTGCGTTTCGATGAGTCGCTGGAAGGTTTGCTCATTCCAGGTCACAAAACCCTCGGGCGGTTTTTTCTTTTTGATTTTGCGCAGCTTCTTGGGGTCGTCGCCTGCCTTGAGGAGGAGTTTTGCGTTCTCGATCTCGTATTCGGGTGCCTCGGCAATAACCATGCCCTCGGTGTCAAATCCCGAGCGACCGGCGCGGCCGGCAATCTGATGAAACTCGCGTGCGCGCAGACGGCGCATCTTGTAACCGTCAAACTTGGTGAGCGCGGTGAGCACCACGGTGTGGATGGGAACGTTGATGCCCACGCCCAGCGTGTCGGTGCCGCAGATAACGGGCAGCAGACCCTGCTGTGCGAGCTTCTCGACAAGCAGGCGGTAGCGCGGCAGCATGCCGGCGTGGTGCACGCCCACGCCGCAGCTCAGCAGGCGCTTGAGAATCTTGCCAAAGGCGGTGGTGAAGTGCGTGCCGCGCGCCATCTCTTTGATCTGTTCGCGCTGCTCCTTGGTGGCGATGCCAAAGTTGGCAAGCGATTGCGCGGTGGAGAGCGCCGCATCCTGACTAAAGTGCACGATGTAGAGCGGGGCCTCGTTGTTGCGCATGGCGAGCTCGACGGTTCCCTCAAGCGGCGTCTTCACGTAATCGTAGGACAGCGGCACGGGACGTGGCGCGTCAACCACGAGGTCGACGTCGCTGTCGGTGTGTTCGCGCAGGGAAGCGGCAATGGCCGAGACGTCACCGAGGGTGGCGCTCATCAGCATGAACTGGGTGTGGGGCAGCGTAAGCAGCGGCACCTGCCAGGCCCATCCGCGGTCAGGGTCGGCAAAGAAGTGGAACTCGTCCATGGCTACGCAGCCAACATCGGTGTCCTCGCCCTCGCGCAGGGCATCGTTGGCAAGAATCTCGGCGGTGCAGCAAATGACCGGAGCCGAAGTATTGATGTGCGTGTCGCCGGTGATCATGCCCACGTTTTCGCGGCCGAGCACCTGCACCAGGTCAAAGAACTTCTCGGATACCAGCGCCTTGATGGGAGCGGTGTAGTACGAGCGTTTGCCCTGCGCCATACCCATAAAGAGCATGCCAAGCGCCACGAGCGATTTTCCCGATCCCGTGGGCGTGCCCAGGATGACATGGTTGCCCGCGGCGAGGTCCATAAGTGCCTCTTCCTGGTGCTCCCATAGCTCGATTCCCCGGCTGCCCGTCCACTCCAAAAAACGCTCGAAGGCTTGGTCTGCCTTGAGCCAGGGCTCGGGCTCGGAGCTATCTTCTGGCTCCCACCAGCAAGGGGAGAGAGCGCCGAGCGAGCCGAACTCGGCTTCGGTTCCCGTGCCGCCCGAGAATGAGCTGGCCGCGCCCGTGACGGTCACGGCGTCCTGGTTGTTGTTTGCTGCATTTTGAGCCATGCGAGCTGCTTTCTCTCGAATTTGTCCGTCAACTATTATGGCCGAGAGACGCGGCGCTCGGCCCCAATGTGGAAAAGTTCTTATCGGCTGGCGCGGGAGAGTGCTGGAAAGGTGCGCATCTGACAGAGTACGTAGAGATCGATGAAGGCCCTTTTGTTTTGGGTTTAGCGGGTCTACTTTAAAAGAACCGGCAGACCTACCTATAACCGTATTTTTGGTTCGAGCCGAGCTTCGTTAGACTTGCGGGAAGCGGTTTTTGCCTTTGCGCATGCGGTTCTTGAAGTTTTCGACGGCCCCTTCCATGCCGAGGGGCACGTAATTGAGGCTTTCGAGGTCCTGTGGCAGATAGCAAGCGAGGCTTTGCTCCTGCGCGTGTCCTGCTTCGAGCTGGGTTTTGCTTGGGGCAGCGCCAGGGGCGGCGCAGATGCCATAAACGTATGCGCCCATGTCGCGGGTGCGCTGCTCGTATTCGGTCATGGGGTGCTCGGGATGCTCTGCGCGCACGTCGTCACTGATCCAAAGCGCCCAGTAGCCCGCGGCTTCAAATTGGCCCAAGGCATAGTCACGCAGCGGCTTGCTGTCGGTGCGCAACGTGACAGTTCCGCCTGCGGCAAGGAGTGGCCGGAAGCTTGCGAGCACATCGACGTAGACGAGCCTTTGCTTGGCATGGCGCGCCTTGGGGCATGGGGTGGGGAAGTTGAGCGTGATGGCATCGAGCTCGCCAGTGGCAAAAATGCGTGCGAGTGAGCCCGCCTTGCGCGGGACCAGGACCGCGTTTGCGATGCCCGCCTCAACAACGCGCTGCGCGGCATAGGCAATGCAGATGGGCTCTTGATCGGCACCGACAAAGAGCGTATCGGGCTCGATTTTGGCACGTTCTGCCAGGTACATTCCCTTTCCGCAGCCAAGATCAAGATGAAGGCGGGCAAAGGGATTGCTTCCGGCGGGGGCGCAGGCCTCGCGCCAATGACCGATATAGCTTTCGGGGCTCGTCTCGATTGCCGAGCCGTAGCGCTCCAGGCGCTCCTCGAGCACAAAGTTCTTGGGGGTTCTGACGTGCAAGCTTCCCATGGGTCTCCAATAGGCGTGTCCAAATCGTGTCCGCACGAGGGATATTGTTTTACCAGACTAGGGTACCGTCACGTTCTGGCGTTTGGCGGGGCCATGGGGAAGAAAACGAAGAAACAAAATCACCGCGCGCAGCCCTTGCCGCAAAATGTCGCCGTAATCAGATTGCGACAAAGCATTTCAAGACGCGTTTTTTGCTCTTGAAGTGTTGGCATCTTCGAGATGGTCGTGTACGTCGATCCATTCTCGATGGCAAATGAACGGTCGTGGATGGTCGATAACGCCTGCGTGGCTGCTCTTGGCTGCAAAGGGGAGTTTTTTTATCGAGGTAATCGAGGATACGGAGCGGTGCCCGCAGGGGCCTGCAGGGATTTTCGCCCCTCTTCTCAAAAGACGAGCTCGACCGTTTTTCGGACTGCCTTATCAGGGAATGCGGAGATCCAAATGGGCGAAAGGAATTTCTCCATCTTGAGCGCCTGCAGAAGATGGCGACCATGCGTAAATGCTGTTAGGCGGATGCCGCCAAGGCATCAGGCTCTTTGCAAGATTACATAGCGATTGAGCTCGCCGCTATGTCCGTCGGCATGAAAGCGTGCTAGCTCGCGTACGGGGGCGTCACCGTTCGTGCTCAATGCGCGCACTCCTGTTACCAAGTCGGTGATTTGTTGATCGTCAAAGTGGTGGCAGTAGCGATAGGCGTGATCGTCGTTTTGCCAACCGATAAGGTGGTCGCCTGGCTCGAACTGCGAGGGGTCATACCCTTCGAACGGAGGAGCGAGCTCGGCGCGCGCCTCGGCACGGGCCGCCTTGCGCACCATGCGTTCGTCGTTCATGAACTCCCAAAAGCTGATGGCGATGATGCCACCCGGACGCGTCTGACGCACCAGGGCGTCGAGCACGCGTACGCGGTACTCGCACGACGGCACATGGTGCATAAAACCAAAGCAGACAGAAATGTCGGCGAGCGGGGCGTCGAAGACCACATCGGGCATGTCGGCGGGGTTGAGCTTCATCAACGTTCCGAGCACATCGACTTCTTGGAAGTGCAGGTTGGGAATGCGTCGAGCGTATCCACCTTCGTCGGTGGCGAGGTCTTGGCATGAGTCGACGCCATAGAACTCGAGAGGACGGCCGGCGAAAGGCGAAGAGCTCAGGCGGCCGAGAGCGAAGTGCTCGAACCGCATATTGCCGCAGGCAAGATTGAAAGCGCGGACCGGTTGCTCGCCAGCGACCGCGTCAATCTGCTCGAGTGCGATGTCCATGGTACGGACCCAACCGGGCCAGGGGGCCCGGCGCGTGTCGGAAAAGGAGGCGGCGTGCTCGCGATAGAACGTGTTGTTGAGCTGGATGAGCGATGAGGCAAAATCGCGGTTCACGGTGCGAGGCTCCTTCCGTTGGCGACACGCGGAATAAACTGCACGACCATACTACCGTTAACGTTGCGGCAGGAACAACCGAGCAGGCGTCAATGCTTTGTATAGACACATTTTCCCAGCTCACATGCACCCGCAACCGTCGGTTGTCAAAAATCTCACTAGAATAGGTGGCATGCTTTTGGCGGTGGCGGATAGATTTTTAACTGTGCAAGGCGCCTTAAGAACAAAACGATCCGGCGGCACGGCTGGCATCACATAGGAGGAACCATGAATGTAGAAACTGCACAGCGGCTCGCCGATCTTCGCCGCAGTAAGGGCTTTAGCCAGGAGGGCTTGGCGCGAAGGCTGGGCCTCTCGCGCCAGGCGGTTAGTAAATGGGAGCGCGCGGAGAGCTCTCCTGATACCGAGAATCTGATTTCGCTCGCCAAGCTCTATGGTGTGAGCCTGGACGACCTGCTCAATCCGAGTGACGAGATCGAGGACGATATCGAGTTTGAGAACGAGGACCGCGCCCGTCAGCGCGAGGCCGAGGCGGCAGAGCGTGCCCGTACCCACGAGGCGGCAGCGCGCGCTACCGAGGCGGCAACACAGGCGAGTGACGCCGCTGCCAAGGCGGCACAAGCGGCAAGTTGGAGTGCGCAGGCCGCCAATGCCGCTACGGCGCAGGCGACGAGTGGCGGCGCAGTTGGCTCGACTCCGGTGAAGGGCCCGTTCCAGTCGTTCCCGTATTGGGCCGTGTGTTGGCTGCTGTTCTTTTTGCTGATGTTCCTGTTTGGTGCCGGCCCCTTTGCCGCGCTGATCTTCTTTACGATTCCCATCTATCACTGGGTGGCGCGTGCGCTCGATGGTGATTGGGCACGCGGGGATATTCAGGTTGGTCCGGCACCGGTGACAGCTAGGGCTCAGGTGCAGGACGTTTCCGCTGCCGTTGATACTGACGTGGTTGCTGCGACCACCGCTGAGCCGGTCGTCAAAGAGGGTGATGAATGATGAAGCTTTCGCATGAATCCAAGGTACGCTTGGGCGTTGGCATCGGAGCGTTCGTGCTCATCATCGGACTTGTCTTTGGCGTTTCGCGGACATTGATTCATTTTAATGGTCCGTGGGATCTCGACGATGTTGTATCCGACTTGTCAGGTATGGACGATGCGTTTGACGAGGACGATTCTTTGAATAGCGGTAACTATTCCGCTCGGCCTCAACAGCTTTCGAGCACGACTTTTGATGCCGATGAGTTCCGCTACCTCGATTTCGATATCAATGCGGCTTCGGTGGACGTCAAGGTTGTTGATGGCAACAAGGCTCGCGTTATCGAGCGGGGGCGCGTTGCCAAGGGTATGGATGCCTCCAAGGCCGCGACGCAAAACATCGCATCCGTCGAGGACTCGACGCTCAAGGTTTCCCAGTTTGGAAGTGATG
>OLOZ01000179.1_pt1 | contig 71471 bp, 58 predicted proteins | sample 1673021 | NCBI WGS metagenome assembly OLOZ01 (sample SAMEA3136747, study PRJEB25190) | human gut metagenome | biome: human gut; feature: human-associated habitat; material: faeces | place: Austria | collected 2013 | reverse complement strand
GCATAAATTGTTTAGTAATGTTTATTCCTTGAACGTCTTTTATCTCACTATTTATATTTCTACAATCAACTTCTTTAAAAACTTCACTCATCTTTTTCTTTTTCGATTTGTGTTTATACATATCAATCAATAGTTCAAAAGATAATTTTAAATCACTCATACAATATTCATAGTTCTTCTGATTCTCATACATAGTATTATAAATTTCAATGTACTTTTGCTGTACTGAAAGAGGTGGTAATTCCAATTCAATATCACAAAACACATCCCAATCAAGATTTGAACGAATGCTTCCATCACTACAAAACGCTCCATATCTATCCATTTCGTTAGATAGAAATTTAATAAAGAAATACAATGGATTAACAACATTCGTTGCTATCACTTCAAACATTGTATATGCTGGAGACACTAATATTGGAGCATCCCCATTATACATACTAACCCTTATACACTCATCTCTGCCTGTTTGCATGCCACTATAAACAAAACGATTCTTTCTAACCACTTTATACTTAGTTTCATCTAATCCTTCAGTATTTGCGACTGTCGGCATAAACTCTTTTTTTATATTAATTCCATAAAAATCTCTTATACCAAGATTATTTCTTTCATCAACTATTTCTATCAATTCTCCAATTTTATATTTAGTCAATTCCATAACCAATCTCCCTAAATGCCTCTTCCAACATCTGCTGGGATTTCTTTTCCTGCTTTAATATATCTTTCATCTCAGATTGAATACGAGCCATTTCCTTTTCATAATCAATATCTAAATCATGGTCAATAAACTCAATATATTTGCTTGGTGTAAGTGCCCAACCTTTACTTTCTATTTCGTCAATACCTACACTACGATAAAGTTCCGGTATTTCATAATTTACGCCATCGGTACCTTCAGATTGCCACGTATGGTATATAGCAGCAGCCTTCTCAATCTGCTCTGTAACCAAACGAACTTTCTTTTTACTCTCGCCCTTTACTGGATTTTCTGTCCATTGGCGCAAATCCATAAACAAGATTTCGTACTCACGACTACGAAGTTTTCTGTCGTGATAGTTTCCACCTTTTTTATTCTGATTTAATATCCAAAGCGTTACGCTGATATCTGTAGTGATAAATAGTTCTCTTGGAAGAACTATAATTGCCTCCACTTTGTCATTCTGAATCAGTTTCTTACGGATTTCCAATGTATCGCTATCATTTAATGCTCCATTTGCAAGAAGAAATCCTGCTACTCCATCTGCCGGTTTTAAATGTGAAAGCATATGAAGAATCCAAGCATAATTTGCATTACTTTCTGGTGGTGTCTGGTAATTATTCCAACGAGGGTCATTTTTTAAATTATCGTTATACCAACCTTTAAGATTGAAAGGTGGATTTGCCATAATATAATTAAAGTACAGCCCCTTGTGCAAGTCATGGGTAAATGATGAATCTGCTTCCTCTCCAAGATTATGACTAATTCCACGCAGTGCTAAATTCATTTTTGCAAGGCGATATGTAGCCGGTTCTTTTTCCTGTCCATACACATTTATTCCATTTAGATTTCCCTGCTTTGATTTTACCAACTCAGCACTCTGAATAAACATTCCTCCTGAACCACAGCAAGGATCATATAAAGTTCCATCATATGGCTCAATCATTGTTGCAATAAGCTGTACTACATCATGAGGTGTATAGAATTCTCCCTCCTCTTTTGTAGCATTTACCGCAAACTCTTTAAGAAAATATTCATATACACGACCGATAAGATCCTTTTCCTCCCCAAATGCTTTATGACTAATTTTATTTACTTCATCAACAATCTTCTTTATATCATTCGCAGCTAGATTACGTGCTGTAAATGTACCTTTTACAAAACATCCTTTTAATTGTGGATCCTCTTCCTCAAGTCTTTGTAATGCTGTATCTAATGCAACATTTAACTTAGGAGCAGGTGTATTGATAATTGTTGACCATCTGGCTTCTGGCGGTAAATTATATGTACCATCTGCAAAAGTAGCATCATCAAAAAATGCTGCTCTTATGTTTTCATCCTCTGGGTCTAATCCCTGTTCTTTAAGTGTCTGCTTTAATTTTTCAACACCATCCTCATACTTTTCACCAATAAATCTTAAGAATACAAGTGTAAGCATCATATCCCTTTTCTCAAAAAATGAACCAGAGTTACGCGCTGCACGTAAATAATCTCTACAATTAAATAAAATACTATCTATGTTTAATGCCTTTTCAACATTTTTCTTCTTCGCCATATTATTTTTCTTCCCTTTCCTCGTCTGGAACAAATTCCATAATATCCTGTATATTGCAATGCAATACATTACATATTTTTTCCAGAACCTGTGTATTTACATGCTCATTCTTTCCTAATTTAGCCAAAGCATTTGTGGTAATTCCAGCCTTTTCTCTAAGGTCTATCTTCATCATATTTTCATCTATTAATTTTTTCCATAATCTGTTGTATCTGATTGCCATCGCTAATCCCTTTCGTATCATCACAACTATTTATTACTTTTTTAGTATATCATTTGAATCATTTTGATTCAATCTTAAATTGATTTTTTCAATTTGTTATACATCTGACTATATCTAACCCATATTTATAGAATAAGCAGAGGAATCATCTTCCTCTGCCCCTATTCCACATCTTATCTTCCGCCTTATCCTTACAGGCATCTCTATCGACACTCTCATCATAAATCCTCTGAAACTCCTCATAAAGCCCATCACCATCCAGCTTTATTCCAAGTTTTTTCATCACATCCGAGAACAACCTTATGCTGCCACTTACATCAGCAATACCGAATCCAAATATATCAGCCTTAACAGAATCACTGATATTCTCATAACCACCAATCTCTGATATTTTCCCGACAATCCAACCAACTTTATCCACAGGTTCAGTTTCTCTAGTTTCCACAAATTCATTTTTATCTGTTACATCAGTCATACTTTCGCCAACTCTTGTCACATTCACATCAGGCGAATTATGAGGCTCTGGTATTCCTATGCCATCTAAATCAGTCTGTTGTTTTATCGCACTATCAGTTTGCTCTTTTTGTCTGCCTATTTCATTCTGATTATTGTCTGGATTCACTACCTCAACATTCGTCTTCGACTCAACAGCCACATTTTTCTCTGACACAACCTCCTTTTCCATCCCCGGTATCTCAACATCCCTGTCAGCAACAATCTCCTCGTCCTCTGACACCGCATAATAAGCCGTATACAAATCTTCCTTCATAATGCTGCCATCAGCAAGCTGTATCTGCCTCTTAAGCTCCCTTTTTTCCTGCTTCAGCTTATCCAATTCTTCCTGCACTTCCACATGCCATATCTGATATTCCCTATATTGTGCTTCTGTGTTAATCTTCCGTTTTCGACTAGAACTTTCTATATATATCTCCTTCTGTCTGTCCTCAATCTGCTGGATCTTTTCTTCCTGCTCACCTATGAAATCCACAAGATCCACAACACTTAACACATACCCCCATCTGTTTCCACATAAACAGCAGGAGCTTGTGCATAGTCTAGAATCATTGCAGGCAACAGATTCGTCAACACCAGAGCCACCATCTGATAACCCTCTGCTTGAAGCAGCAGGTATCACCTGTGAAGTATCTCAGACTCAGAACAACGGCTCAGATGTAACAATCCGACCTCAGTTCGGACCTGCGTTAGTACCACCAAATACCGCATCAGGGAAAATCATCCAGATGCCACAAAGAAAGATCATATAGAAGAAATCCCGCAGTCATCAGGGTTTCTTGCTATTAAAGTTAATAATAACCATATGAAGACGATAGAAAAAAGAGTAGTTGCTATTAGTAGCAAATTAGTAGCAGAGCAAAAGAAAAAGTCTCGGAAGCCGCTTGTTTAGCGGGTTCCAAGACTTGTAGCTCTTATTCAAACTCCTGTTCGTAAAAGTTTGTTTATTTGTGAATAGATATATTCATTATCTTTATAAGTTCATAATCGAACTGTTTTTATGTATTTTATGTACTTTTTTTAAAAAATAGTGTCATTTTATTGTCATAAGTCATTATTTTATAAGCTCTACCATTATTTGAGAACTTGAACACAATTACAAATTTTTCTTAATCAACCTACATTCTATTTTTTCCAAAAAATCATTCCAATATTTTATATCTACCACTATTATTTCTTCATGTGATATCGTATATAAAACACATTTTTCTTTTGCAAAGAAAGCAATATCCATCTGATCTTCATAATGAAAAAAATCTAAATACTTTTTCAATATATCTATACTAGCCTTAGAACATTTATAAAAATGCTGAATTGCCTCTTTGTCTTTACTTCTTACTTTAATTTTTGTCCCTGGCCAGACACATGTTCTTTTTCTTTCAATTAGGAATTTTCCCAATTCTCCTTTAGGCTCTGGAAGTTCATCAGGAAAATCTCTTGTGTCTGCAATAGGTTCTACCAAGCAAAATATATCACTTAAATTACATAATCTATCCAAAATTAATTTATATTTGATATTTTCTACTCCAAATACATAATACTCAGTCATATTTTTCTCCTAGATTTAATATAATTTTTCTATACAATTACACTTATATTACTTTTATGATTATTATTGAAATAATTTTATACATAATATATTTATTATTTTTCAGAATTACTTTTTCTAGATTGTCTCATTGATTCATATATCAAACTTTGAATTAAATTCGTACAGAAATCTGTATTTATAATTGTTTCAAACATTGTCTTCAAATCTTGCATAGATTCTACATCATAAATGTACTGTTTTTTTCCATTATATGCCTCGGCAATATCCTCATTTAATACAACCTGAACCGGATATGCAATTGCACCATATTTTAAAAACATAATACGATACTTATAATACTCTAACCCCTTAACGGATAAAAAAACTTCATACTTATTCTCAATTCCACTTTGCTCTCCTAAAGAGTCTTGAATATCTACTGTCTCTTCTTCCATTGATTGCAATGTTCTTGCTATAGTAGCATAACTATTTTTCTTTATATATGATTTTGTTTCACCATCATATGGTCCAACATTACAGATAACCATCTCATTAGTACACTCTCCAATATCTCTTGCACTTTCAATAATCACTTCTTCTGGTGACATTGTATCTTTTAATTCAAAATTAAACTTTGCTTTGTCCATAGTTAATCTCCTTTATAAAATATCAAATTCACACATAATAGGAAAATGATCACTTATATTTGCATTTGGATATTTTTGCTTTGTATATAACGATTCTTTTCCACATTCTGTTATTATTTTCAAACTTTTTCTTACAATTAATGGAATCATTGATTTACTTACGATAATTTGGTCCAGCATATACCAACAAGGATTATATAATTTTGATTCAGCTCTATAATATGTTCCTGGGGGATATTCAAAATCACCAAACAGGTTCCACATAGGATTGTACATTTTTTCATAATCTTTTTTATAAATCTTTCTAGAACTTCTATCTGACATTTTTAATGAAGGTAATGCATGAAATCCTTTAGCACTTAAGCAAGATTTATCATACGGTGACTCATTCATATCTCCTATCACAATAACATTTTCAGAATTTAATTGATTTCTTACTTGTTGTATTGAACATTTTATTTCCTCTGCCAATGATATTCTTTCATCGTAATGTTCCCCGTTAAGATCTGAATACATATGAATTCCGCATATAATATACTTCTTATTTATAATCTGTATCGAAAAATATTTATTCTGTTCAGCCGGAGTAACATCCACATAATTTCCCCACATTTGTATTCTCTCACAACCATATGTATTCCACTTAAATAGTCTTTTATTGCTTTGTTTTAAAAGATTATTTAACTCACTTGTATCACTTGTGTATTCAGCTAATACCAATACATCTATTTCATTGTGTTCAACTAACTCTATAATATATGAATTTATGCTATTATTTCTATGTGTGTTCCAAAACATTATCTTCATAACTATCCACCAAATTATGCTATTAAATTGTATTTATATTAGACCTTACATCGTATATATGACTTTAGATATTTGCAATAAAATAGCACTTATTGTTTCTTTTATTATCCTTTTAATCAGATTTTTTTCGGAGAGGCTGTTACCTCATTTAAATTATATGAAACTTATGCCTATTTTTTTGTTTTTGGTTTAATTATTCTTCTAAAAACACATAAAACTACATTGCTTAGATTACTGACCTCTACCACTCTCTATAAATTATCGCAACTTTATGGCTTTTGTTTCCAGAGCAACTAATAAACTCCTTCATATCAAAGCATATCTTTTGTATTATTTCAATACTAATGTAAACCAGACCGTTCTTAAAATTCTACTTCTATTTTGCCAACTTATTTAAAGCACTCAATATATCTTCTAAGTTGAATGAATATACCCATTCCGCACCAATTCCATATGCTTCATCTGGTGCTTCATATGAGCTGTCTAATTTGACTACAACTAAACTATTCCCTTTTTCATAATTTTTTGCAATTTCATATGCTTGCCAATTTCTATAGCCTATTTCTTCACTATCTGGGTGTTTGTCATTTGAATGTTTACCAACTATTGCAATCATATAGTTAGCTTGACCTATTTTTCCACTTAATACCTGCTTAATAGTCGAAACTGACTCGCTTTGAATTTCACTGGGTGTGCAATCATTAATTGAAAAATTAATATCATCATTTTCATTCCAAGCCTCTAACAAATTATAGTACATTCTATCGTGTTCATAATCAAAAGAACAACATACCTTCTTCTTTGCCATAAATTAAACCTCCTTCAATACTTTCCTTAATCCATTAGCAATTGAGTTAATAAAGGGAATATGCCTTTTGCAAAACCCAGTTATTTTTGTATGGATTTCAAAGAAATAAAACCAGTCGATAATTATAATTGCAACGCATAAAATGGTGTCACATACAAGTGCTATAATAGATTCTTGTGGCAATATCCACTCTTCATGAATCCGTATTATGTTAATTAGGGCAAACAATATTGGCATCAGCATTTTATAAAATAGATCAATAAAATTTAACACCATTGGATAATCTTTTTGATAATTCTCTCCTTCACGTGAGAAAATTCTTGTTGTAGTTAAATTAGATATCTCTTTTTCAAGTTTATCTAAATACGTGTATTGTCGTTCAATATATAACATATCCTGAATATATCGTATCATCACATACACAATCAATAACCAGATTAAAGTTTGAATAATTGTATTACTCAACTGCAATGATGTTTCTATACCTTTGTTTATTCCTTTTAAAATAAGTTCGAATGCCATTTCAGGTCTTATTAAAAGTAGAAATGACAGTGCTTCTAACACACAAAGAATAACAAAACTTTTATTTCTTCTTCCCTGTGCATCTTTACTCAGGCTGAATGTCTCCTTATAGTGGTCATACAGAATCTCCAATGCGTCCATATTACCACCCTCTTATTGCCCGTACAATATCATCATGATTAAAACTATAAACTCTTTTTGCACCACAACTCTTCAATTCTTCTGGATACTCATATAAAGAGTTTAATTGCACTGCTATTATATGTTTTCCCAGTTCTTTTGCCTTTGCGACTTCAAAATTCTGCCAGTTACGATAACCAATAAGCATTCTGTCTTTATGTAATTTATTAGCTTCCTTCCCTACAATGACCACAACATGAGTCGCCTCATTAATTTTTCTAGATAATACTGCCTTAACCGTAGGTATATTCCAACTTTGAATTTCACTCGGTGATTTATCATTACAGGTAAATTCAAAATTCGAATTTGCATTCCACATATTTAAAGTGTATTTATAATTTCTATCATTTTCAAAATCAAACGATACAAATACTTTAGGTTTTGCCATATCCAATTCTCCCTTCTATCTCGGTCCCATAAACCTATCACCATTCAGATGTATCATATGCTCCGGCATTTCAGCAATCCATACCTCTGTCTCCCAGGCAAGTTCTTCAGCAAATTTTTTATATGTCTTAAAATCCAGAAATGCTGTTACAAATATCTTTCCTGCCGTAACATTTTTTGTCATTTCCGTTATTTCCAATATGCGTTTCGGATCCATCGGACCGACCGATGTTACCGATTCCACAAAATAAATCCAGTTCTTATCTTCCCGATACAGCACAACATCCGGCATCTTATCATGCAGTGTAATTTCAAATCCCAACTCTTTCAGTTTTTCTACATTCTTTACCAGATCTTTTTCTATTGTGTCTCCAACATATAGGCATTCAGAATTTGGGGCAAATCTCGGTGCAAATTCCTCAATAATGGCTTTTTGCAACTCATTATGCTTACCTGTAGAAAATTTTAAATTTTCACCATTTATATTTACCGGCATCATCGTCATCCTCTTTTTTGAAGCATAGATGTCAATTAACTTCTCATGGTAACAAAGAAACCTGTTTACAGCTTCCTTCCACACTGGTGTTTCCATTGTTCTCAGTATTTGTACTGTCTCTTCTGTTAATCTATAACGATAATTTGGACTATTGGTTGCTTTTCCATTATCCTCTATCAAAGCAGCTGTCCTGAACCTATGTAAAGCCTGCTTTCTAAACGTTTCTCTGCTGTTTTCCGCATAGCTCATGTCATAAAATGTATTAACAAACTGAATAATATCATGAATACGAATCCACTCATTTGTTGCTTCACTCCATAACATATCTGGTTTTATTCCCGCCATTGCCAATATCACATAACAACATATATCTGCTTGCTGTGACTTAGGCATACCTATTGTTTGCAGAAATTTCCTTGTTTCTTCTATCTTCTTATCCACAGTACCCCTCCAATATCAAATTACAATTTGCCTCTGAATAGTCCCTACTTTTAAGCACTTTTCTTCCCATTTCCTGAATATCCTCCAAATCCGGCACAGGCATTGCATTGATTTCTGTTGAATTAACCTGCGTAGATCCGTTCAAAATACGGTAATATTCATCGTAAAGCGTTGAATTAAACAATACATACAATCCATATAAAAGACATTCCGACATTTCCGTTAATACACCATCCACAAAATTAATTTTGTTCTGCGTACTTATCTTTTTGTATTGTGGAAATCTTTTTGCCAGGTACACGCCACACTGTAATCTTCGGGGTTCTTCCTTGGCTGTAAATCGCTTTACAAATAGATAATTTTTGTTATCCTGCATCAATCCCTTTTGTTCTGTCACCACATATTCATGTTCTTTCTGTATTGGGAACTCTACCTTTCCTTGTTTGATATGCTGCGAATAAAATAAAGGAATCGCTCCTTCTTCCTCCTCATCCCGCAAAATTTCACGATTACGAAAGTCCACTGTTAATCCCGTTTTCATTTTTACGCCGATTGCCGGTAGCGTTTTGTTAAATTTATGAAGTTTTCTCAAAACCTCTAATTTGTTTTCATCTGTCACAAGGTAAACATAATAGTCCTTACCAGCTACAACTAAATCATACGGGACTGTCAATGAAGTGATTTCTCCAAAGTCACTATTTGATTTCGAAGATGTAATAGTAACTGTTTCTGGCGTTTTAGCCGTTTTTCTTACCTTAATGATAATCGTTTCTTGCAATACACTTTCTTTGTCAAATACCTTATTACGGCTAACAAAAAGATGAATATGTTCCAGTTTACCTACCGTCAGAAAATATTCTCTGAAACGTTTAAAATATGCTCCAGATGTCCATGAACGAGGAATAATATATACCATCTCTCCATTCTCACATAAATTAAACAGTCCCATAGAAGCAAAAATAAAATACAAATTTGGTGCCCCGTAGCATACCTTCGGCATTGCTGTTGCTTCTGGTGCATCTTTAGGGATTTTCATATATGGAGGATTACCAATTACAAAATCATATTTCCTAGGGTTATCATTTCCACCTATCATATGATTAAAATCAAGATATTGACTAAGAATATAATTGTCTTCGATTATATTAATGTCAATTTTTTTCCCAGATTTTTCTTTGCAGTAGTCCAAATTTTGCTTTAACAATGGTAATACATTATTATCATTCTCATAACAGGTAAGCTCAATTTTCTGAATGGAATCTATCATTTCTAATCTTTCAATAAAGGCACATGATAATATGCCTGAGCCTGCTCCTGCATCAAGCACGCTTACCTTACTCTTCTGTTCATCAATATTATATAAACCCGACATAAAACGGGCAGTCTCCATACTTGTAAAAAACTGTCCATATTTTTTTCGCTCTTTTTTCGGCATACTTTCTATATATTCGTTTGTAAGCTCTATAATTTTTTCCAGCATATTCCACCTACCTACAAGCCTTTTATTTCGTTTATTATACTATAATTTCCCTCCGTTTTCAATTTATTTTTCAAACATACGTTCTTGCTTTTTGTTTCTATCTTCTGACAATGTATTTTCCTTGATATTTTCCATATACTCCATAACATCCTCATCCAACATTTCTTTTGCATTTTCTGCATTATCAACCAATCTCTCATATGCATCCATCTCCATTCTAATTCTGTTAAACTTACTTAATACATCATCTACATTTTCTCCGTTTAAATCTTTCAGCAATCTTTTTTCCAAACTCTTTGCATTTTTCTCCTGCTTTTTTAACTGCACGATTTCCTCTTTCAGCTTTTTTCTTTCCCCTAATAACCTGTATTCTTTTATTTCAATCTTCTCCCCCAACTCCTTAATAGTCATATGTGTTTTGTTTAAATTTATATTATTTTCCACTAATCTGTCAACTTTTCTTGCATACTGCTCATACTCTTTTACAGACATAGGAGCCTTTGGTCCAATGGCATTCTTAAATATTTTGATTAATCCCTTTAGACAATCACAGGCTAGTCTCACTGCCTTTTCAAAAACCTCTGCTATTATTCCCACACTGCTACTTTCCATAGTTGATTTATTTTTATTCAAACCTCTAACTGTCTTTGTTTCCATTTTTCCAAATTTTCTTACTGTCTTAAGAATTTTTTCTTCCTTAATGGTTCTTATGTGTTTTCTTGGAACGTCATAGAACAATGCTTCATCAACTATACCATTCCACTTCATTCTCGTATTATTGTTTTTCCTTATCTGCTCTGCTTTGGGATTATTCTTTCCAATCTTCTTGGTCGGCAAATAAATGTCTCTATTGCTAAAAACCTGCAGTTTATCTTTGTCCTGCAGAAAAGAATTTATTTGATCCGTGTACAGTGTCTTAACTCCTTTTAGAAATGACCTTGCCTTAAATTCTGCCTTCTTCTTTGAAAATCTTGTATACTCATAAACTTCCCCTTTTTTTATAATGCTACAGCCTTTTCTTACCTTTCCATCAACATCAAGAATCTCTTTTTTTGTTCTTACGTGTTTTCCATTTTCATCATAAAACATGTTTCTTGTGGCAACTTTCTCTAGACTTTTTTTCAGTTCTTCCCTTTCTGAAAATATTAAGTGAATATGTAGGTTTGTTTTTGTTTTATTGTGATGCATTGCCGCAATGCAGTTTACTCCATATGATTTTTTAAACAGTTCCGTGAAATCCTTAAGTACCTTTTTCTTATCCATGTTGCAGAATGGTTCAGGCAATGCAATTATCAATTCTCTTGATTCAATACACTTACCCGAACTTCCGCTTTTCTTAAATTCCAGTCTGTTGCATTTGCCAAGTTCCGACCAGAATTTTTCATCTGCCGTATCATATACTGCATATAAATTTTCCTGCCTTTTAGGATTTATAATATAATCAATTCTGCCTTTTAAATTAGTTAGCTTGCTTATCTGTATAAATGAATTTCTTGTCATGAATCTGTTCCTCCTAGTCTTCTAATCTTCTAAATTTAAATAAAATAAAAAGCCCCCTGCAAGGGCGAAATATAAACCCTTAAGAGCATAAAATACGAAGTATTTTGTGCGATGGGTGTATTTCGCTCTCAAACGCCGAGGGCTTATATGGTTGCTTCATCTTTTTTCTTTTTCCGTTTGCACAACTTATTTTGCTGATTTTATTTGTTCCTTTACCTGCAAGTGTCACTTGCAGGTCATTGACCTTTAAACCAGCAATTACCAACGGAAATCCTCCGGTATTCCTTTCCGATTAAGATAAGCTACCCTGTTACTCTCCCTTTCTTCATCCGTACCGGCTATTAAGCTCTTCGTATATAAATCTCTCGTAATAAGCCTGTCCATCTTTTCAACCAGTCCTTCACTGATTTCCTCACGCAAATCTTCTCTGCCATAAATAAAATACTGATACAGCATTCTGAACAAATCTTCATCTATCATCATTTTCTTATTTTTCTTTTCCATTTTTCCTCCAATCTAACCCATATTGTAAACACTTAATAAAACAATTTATTTTTTTAGTTTTCTCATCACTGTTTACAGTTTGCCGTTTACATTAAATCCATATTTCCCATAAATAAAGGGATTGCTCACTTTTTTTATGTAAACAGTCCGATTTTTCAGTCAGTGTTACTGTTTACAAATTAACTGCCATTTCCAAAATCACAGACTGTTTACATTCACTGTTTACAAATATTAAACCACTTACTGTCGGTCACGCTTCCGTATTGTTAAACCTCGGGACTTCGGGTCCCGAGGTCCCAACTCCAAAAGAAAGTGACATGATGTCACTAACTTTTGCTTTGCGACATCATGTCGGAAAGTTCAATCCTACACATCAAAAGGCAGCTGAACACTGTCGTCTACTTCCACAAATTCATCAATATGTTTTCTCTTCCATCCTCTCTGAGTTCCATACTTTTTAAATCGATGAGTTGATATTGATTCCCAATCATTTGAAAATTCATTTCTCATAATTGCACCGATTTCTTTTGATTCGTAAGGCTTAGGCTCTTCATTTTCATGGTGAAATGCCAATTCATAAATCATTGAGGAACATACATAATCCTCTTTAGTTGTTTCAAGGAAGTTTCTAATTATGCCAACCTTTGTATCTTCCGGCATACAGTTCTTCTGCATTTCTATTAACTCTTCCGTAAGTTCCTTATTAAATACAAGTTTCGTATTAACACCCCTGTGATACATGTCCATGATTTCTGCCCAACACTGTTCCATATAACTTCTTGTCTCATCCTCATCTTCAAGGGGATGTTGCTCTGCCTTTTCCTTATCAACAAATACAGGTATAAATCTTCTGTTACCTGACCTGTCAAAAGGTAAAAAGTCAGCATTGTTGGACGAACCTACAAATATGCACTGTCTTGGTCTGTCTTCCGGATGTGTTTCATAGGGAACCTTATATGTTTCACTCTGACGGCTTAAAAATGACTTTATTTCCTCAACACTTCTTGCGTTGCAGGTTGCAAGCATTTCTGCAATTTCAATAATCCAGTGTCCCTGAATCTTTCTGAATACATTTTCATCATCAAGTTTTCTCAAATCATCTGAAAACCATTCGTTTTCCATTGTGAGAAATCTTAAAAAACTGGATTTTCCTGCTCCCTGTCCGCCAACTAAACAGACCATATATTCAAACTTGCATCCGGGATTATATACTCTTTGTACCGCTCCCATCATCATGATTCTTGTAGCCTCGTAAATATAATCGCTTTCCTCTGTCCCAAGATATTTTGGAAGAAGATGTCTTACTCTCACAACTCCATCCCACTCCAAACTTTCCAGTCTGTCTATAATGGGATGATAATGATTGTTATTTCCTACAATGTCAATTGCTCTCTTAATGTTCTTATCCCTCGTGATGCCATATAGTTTTTCCATTCTAAGCATTATGTTGTTAAAATCAGTATCCGTAAAAGTCTTTGAACGTCTTCTCCAATCCATTTCCTTTACTATGTCTGTTTTACAGGAAAGTTCGTTACGCCTTATTGCACCCTTTAGTAATGGATCATTATTAAGAACTGCTATGGCATTTGATATGGTCTGTCTCACCACACCATCAGGTCTTTTTTCAAGCCTATTTCTTACGGCTATTATTTCATCATTTTCGTTATCTGTATCCTCCGTTTTAGAGGATTCATTTATTGTATTATCATTCATCGTCGTCCTCCTTGTTAAAAATTTCTTGTTACGGAAGGTATTCCCTGCTATAATCTAATTGCGTTATTAATGTAGCAGGGATACTCTCCTTGTTATGTGGAAAAGCCCTATTTTACTTAGGGCTTTTTTCTTTCTTTAAACCCATTTAAAATATCCAACATTGTTCTTATAGGAACAAATATCTCTTCATCAATTTTTCCACCTGCCTCTATTCTCTTTAGCTGCACAATTATTTCCTGAAGATATTTTCTGAAACTTAGTATCATTAACGGATTTCCCACAGCTCTGATTTTTGTATAGAGTAATGATTGAATCATAAATTCCTGCTTTGTTTGAAATCCACTTAATTTTGCCCTCATATTAATTTCCTCATTTTCTTCTGGAGATACTCTAAAGGCAACTGTTACATTTCTCCATCTTCCTTTTGAATCATTGTTCCTGGCACTCATCTAATAATACCTCTCTTTCTTCATCCATTGTTTTTGCCATATCAGTCTGAACAGTTGGAAATAAATGTGCATATCTATATGTAATATCAACTGCCTCGTGACCTAATCTGTCTGCTATAGCCAATGCCGTGTATCCCTTGTCTATTAAATATGATACATGTGAATGTCTAAGATCATGTACTCTTATTCTCTTAACTCCGGCTGCTTTTGACCCTCTAACCATTTCATGGCGAAAATAACTTTTTGAGTTTTGAAAAATTCTGTCCTCTTCTCCAATACCATATATACTAGACAAATATTCCTTTATTTCATCAGCTAAAAAATTAGGCATTACTATGTTCCTTATGCTTTTTTGTGTCTTAGGGTCAGTTACAATGTCCTCACCACGAACCCGCTTATATGATTTTGTTACTTTTAAAATATTATTTTCAAAATCAAAATCTTTTGGAGTTAATGCTAGAAGCTCCCCAATTCTAAGCCCACACCAATACAAAATTTCAAAGCTGTAAAAGGATTGTGGTTTGTCTGATACCTGCTCAATGAATTTTTGATATTCCTTTTGAGTCCAAAAATCAACCTTTCTTTCTGTTCCACTACCCATATTTCCTGCTTTACTTGCCACATTCCACTTAAGTCCGTAGTATCTTACCGCATGATTAAGCATTGCACTTAATTGATTATGGATTGTTTTAAGATACGATTGTGAAAATTTTTTCCCTGCTTTTGTTGTTTGGCTTTTAATTTCCCTTTGCCATTCAAAAACGTCTGTTATCTTAAGTTCGTTTATTTTTCTTTTTCCAATATAAGGAAGTATTTTTGTTAAAATTATGTTTTCCTTTTCTTCCCAAGTGTTTGGTCTGACTTTATGGCTAACATCTCTTTTGTATAATTCAAAAAAATCCTCAATTGTCATATCAAGATCCTGATGGTCCTGCAATTTAAAATGTCTTTCCCAGTCTAAAGCTTCTGATTTTGTTCGAAAGCCTCTTTTTGTCTTTTGCTTTCGTATGCCTTTATAATCCTTGTAATAACATCTGACTTCCCATTTTTCTGTCTTTTGATTTTTGAACACCATTTATTTCACCTCCTCTTTACTTTTTATTCCATAAATTCGTTCTTCAAAATACTGTCTGCTAAGTCTTCCCTGAACAGTTATAAATCCCTGTTCCTTAAGTTCATTATTCAGATTTCTAATAATCTTATAGCCCATAGCTTCTGAAACACCCATTTCTTTTGCTATATCACCTCCTCTCACATAAATTTCATTACTCTATGCAGTACATCTTTGAACTGTATTGCATGTATTTTATCAGTTCATTTTCGTACTGTCAAGCAAAATATTTCACTTTTGAACTGTTCTTTGTTTTTTTATGTTTCATATATGAACTGTTTGTGATATAATACAAGCAGTTATAAAAAGATACGGAAGGATATATTTTATGAAAAAAAATAAAAAAAATTTTTCTCTAAATGCAAAAAATCTTGCCTCTGCCAATTTGGGACAAAAAATTAGATTTTATAGACAAACTGCTGGCATGACACAAAAAGAACTAGGCTCTGCTTGTAATGTAAATGAATCTACTATAAGAAATTATGAGCTTGGTAATCGTTATCCTGATTCAGATACTATATTTGAAATTGCAAATGCATTGGAAATTTCTCCATATGTCCTTGCAACTCCTAATCCTATTTCAGCAGCAAGTTCATTACAATATTTGTTTAACATAGAGAAAACTTTGGATTTGACCCCAACAATCATTGACGGAAAAGTTTATTTAGAGGTGTCTTCGGACATAGACATAGATGATGCCACTATTACTCCTCTAGCTAATCTTAAAAGAATGCTAACTCATTGGGCAACAATGTACGACAAATTTATTAATGAAGAAATTAGTGAGGAAACGTACCTCTTATGGCAGGCAAAGTATTTAAGTTTTGGAACAGACTTGGCTGACATTATTTTTAAAGCTGAAAATGAAAAGGAAATTGAGGTTGATACTAATATTTCTGATGCTAAGAAAAGATTTAGAAAAGCTAATTTGAAGGATTAATGAGGTATTACTTATATCAAAACTGTTGCGAATTTTCGTTCAAAAATGTACTGTTTAAGAGTTTTTTTGAAAAAAATAGCAAAAAATATTGTCATTTTATTGTCACTCTAAAAAAGAAAAAGCCTACAAGCCCTTTGTTTATGGGGTTTGTAGGCATATAGAATTTATTTTTGCATTATTCAAACTCTATAGTTCCAGGTGGCTTACTTGTCAAATCGTACATTACTCGATTGACTCCTTTCACCTCGTTTATTATTCTGTTCATTACCTTGTTCAATACTTCGTATGGTATTTCAGCAGATTCGGCTGTCATAAAGTCGATTGTCTTTACGGCTCTGAGAGCTACTGCGTAGTCGTATGTTCGCTCGTCGCCCATTACACCTACTGAACGCATATTTGTTAATGCTGCAAAGTACTGGTTTATTTCTTTATCAAGTCCTGCATTTGCAATTTCTTCACGATAGATTGCATCTGCATCCTGAACGATTTTTACTTTTTCGGCTGTTACCTCGCCAATGATTCTGATTCCAAGTCCCGGACCTGGGAATGGCTGACGGAATACTAAATATTCCGGTATTCCAAGTTCAAGTCCTGCCTTACGAACTTCATCTTTGAAAAGGTCGCGAAGTGGTTCGATGATTTCCTTGAAATCAACATAGTCAGGCAATCCACCTACATTGTGGTGAGATTTGATTACTGCTGATTCTCCGCCCAGACCGCTTTCTACAACGTCAGGGTAAATCGTTCCCTGAACCAAATAGTCAACTGCTCCGATTTTCTTTGCCTCTTCCTCAAATACGCGGATGAATTCTTCTCCGATTATTTTACGTTTTGCTTCAGGTTCTTCAACTCCTGCAAGTTTTTCGTAAAATCTATCCTGTGCATTTACACGAATAAAGTTTAAGTCATAATCACCATTAGGGCCAAATACAGCTTCAACTTCGTCGCCTTCATTCTTTCTTAAAAGACCGTGGTCTACAAATACACATGTAAGCTGGTTTCCAATTGCCTTTGCCAAAAGTACAGCTGCCACTGATGAATCAACACCACCTGACAAAGCACAAAGCACCTTTCCATCGCCTACTTTTTCACGAATTGCTTTTATTGAATTTTCAACGAATGAGTCCATCTTCCAGTCACCGGCACAACCACATACCTTATATACATAGTTGCTTAAAATTTCTTTTCCGCGAACTGTATGTAACACTTCCGGATGGAACTGAATTGCATAAAGCTTCTTTTCTTCACATTCTGCAACGGCTACAGGGCAATCGCTTGTGTGACCTGTAATTTTGAATCCTGGTGCAGCCTGTGAAATGTAGTCAAAATGGCTCATCCAACAAACTGTATCTTCTTCAATACCTGTAAATAATTTTGAAGTTGTATCTACATGTACTTCTGTCTTTCCATATTCTCTTACAGGAGCTTTTTCAACTTTACCACCAAGAATGTGCTGCATTAATTGAGCTCCATAACATAATCCAAGTACAGGAATTCCAAGTTCAAATAACTCTTTAGTATAAGTTGGTGCGCCTTCTTCGTAACAACTGTTTGGTCCACCTGTTAAAATAATTCCTTTTGGATTCATTTCTTTTATCTTTTCGATATCTGTTTTATATGAATAAATTTCACAGTAAACATTACATTCACGAACTCGTCTGGCAACAAGCTGGTTGTACTGTCCGCCGAAATCTATTACGATAACTAACTCTCTATCCATGTTTCCTCCTGTATATCCGTATTGCAGGAACAATAAAAAACCTGCACTTCTGTTATTTTACTCTATTTTTCTTAAATGTACAAGGAAGTTATATGTAATCCTTCAACAAAGATTTCCACATAATTCTCTCTTCCAGAGCAAAGAACGGCTTACCACATTTTTTACTTCAAGTGCATGCCTATTCGCAACTGATTTTTTGCGCGAGTTTTCATTCATAGTAAACTATTTAAGACTAAATTAAAATTCTGGAAGATTTTTTTATTACATATTAAAAGAAGCACCTGCTACATTTCATATAACAGATGCTTCACTATTTCAACACCTTAACTTTACAACTACATTCTCAACCGCAGGTACTTTTCTTCTTCACAAATCTTCTTTGAATCTACTACTATACTTATTGTAATTATTTACAATATTATGTGTATCATTCCTCTCATTTGTCCTGCTTTAACTTCCTTATCTACTCTAACCATAAGATGTTATTGCCCATTGATTCTTCGTTTTGAATACTTCCTATCCTTTCCGTTTCAATGTAACATCTTATCCAATAATTACTACTAAAACAATCTTCCGTTGATTGCCATGTCAGCAGATATCATTGGGTAAAATTTCTTTCACCTCTTATCTTAGATACTGTTGCTATTAGGTTGACATCTAATAACAAGGTGGTTGTTAAATGTACTGTATAAGTCGTTCCAGGTGCTTAATGCTTATTTATTTTGTAACTCTAATGTAGCATATTTTTACACAAATTAAAAGCATTTTTCTTATACTTTTTTAAGTTTGTAAGTGTTGCATAAAAGTGTTTTTATTTAAACATTTTTATGAATCGTTTTCTTATTAAAAATGACCATTTTTCTTCTATTTTTCCTCTTCCAACTTCTGTTTTACAAACTTGGCTGTGTAACTTGTAGGATGTTCTGCCACCTGTTCCGGTGTTCCTGCAACTACTACCGTACCACCTCGGTCTCCGCCGTCAGGTCCCATATCAATAATATAATCTGCAGCCTTTATTACATCCAAATTGTGTTCAATAACTAAAACTGTATTTCCCTCATCAGTTAATCTCTGAAGAATTTCCACAAGTTTGTGAACATCGGCAAAATGAAGCCCTGTTGTAGGTTCGTCTAAAACATAGATTGTCTTACCTGTACTTCTTTTACTTAGCTCGGTTGCCAGTTTAATTCGTTGAGCTTCACCACCTGACAACTGTGTACTTGGCTGACCTAATCTGATGTATCCTAAGCCCACATCATAAAGCGTCTTAACCTTATTATATATTCTTGGAACATTCTTAAAGAATTCCATAGCTTCTTCCACCGTCATCTCAAGAACGTCATAAATATTTTTGCCCTTATATTTAACTTCTAAAGTCTCTCTGTTATATCGCTTTCCTCCACATACTTCGCAAGGCACATACACATCCGGCAGGAAATGCATTTCAACCTTAAGTATTCCATCACCTGAACATGCTTCGCAACGTCCACCTTTTACATTAAAGCTGAATCTTCCTTTCTTGTATCCACGCTCCTTTGCATCCATTGTGGCTGCAAATAAATCTCTAATAATATCAAACATACCTGTGTAGGTTGCAGGATTACTTCTAGGAGTTCTTCCTATTGGTGACTGATCAATGTTTATAACTTTATCTAACTGTTCAATTCCTTGGATTTCTTTAAATTTTCCGGGAATTGTTCTAGCTCTATTCAACTCTCTTGCTAGGCTTTTATAAATTATTTCATTAACTAAAGAACTCTTTCCTGAGCCTGAAACACCTGTTACACATGTAAATACACCAAGTGGAATTTTTACATTAATATTCTTTAAATTGTTTTCCCTTGCTCCTTTTACCTTAAGATAACCTGTTGGCTTTCTTCTTTTTTCAGGAACAGGGACTCTCAATTTGCCACTTAGATATTTTCCTGTAATAGAGTTTTTGTTCTTCATTATTTCCTTAGCAGTACCCTTTGCCACTACTTCTCCACCATGTTCACCTGCACCGGGGCCAATGTCTACCACGTAATCTGCTGCAAGCATAGTGTCTTCGTCATGTTCAACAACTACTAAAGTATTACCTAAATCTCTAAGATGCTTCAATGTCTTTAATAACTTTTCATTATCATTCTGATGTAAACCGATACTAGGTTCATCCATTATATAGGCAACCCCAACAAGACCTGAACCTATTTGGGTAGCAAGCCTAATACGCTGAGCTTCACCACCTGACAAGGTACCTGTTGCTCGTGATAAGCTTAAATAATCCAAACCTACATCAATTAAAAACTGAAGACGACCTTTTATTTCTTTCAGAATTTCTTTACCTATAGCCATCTGTGTAGTTGTTAATTGAACTTCATCTAAAAACTTTCTCAAGTCTCTAACTGACATTTCTGTCATATCAATAATATTTTTATCGCCAATTGTTACAGCTAAAGATTCTTTCTTAAGTCTCTGACCATGACATGTGCTACAAGGTGTTATTCTCATATATGACTCATACTCTGCCTTGGTAGATTCGGCACTTGTTTCTCTGTAACGTCTTTCTACGTTACGAATCAAACCTTCAAAGGCAATATCATATATCCCTTGTCCACGCTGGCCTGTATAATGTACAGGCACACTTTCACCATTAGTTCCATAAATCAGAATATCTTTAATTTTCTTAGGATATTTTTCAAACGGAGTATCCAAATCAAACTTATATTTCTTACATAGTGCCTGTAAAATAGCATTGGTAAAGCTCTTTTTATCCTTAGCACTTTGCCAGCCTAAAACTACAATTGCCCCCTGATTTATGCTAAGACTTTGATTAGGAATCATTAAGTCAACGTCAAATTCCATCTTATATCCTAAACCGTAACAATCTGGACATGCACCAAAAGGATTATTAAATGAGAAGCTTCGTGGCTGAATTTCGTCTATACTAATTCCACAATCAGTACATGCAAAGTTCTGACTAAATGTTATTGTCTCTCCACCAATTACATCCAGATTCATCAAACCGTTACCTAACTTCAACGCATTCTCTATGGAATCTGTAAGACGTTTCTCAATTCCTTCTCTTATACTTAATCTGTCTACAACAATTTCTATATTATGTTTTATATTCTTATCAAGAGTTATTTCCTCTGTTAGCTGATACATGTTTCCATCAACAATTACACGTACATAACCACTTTTCTTTGCACTTTCAAAAACCTTCTCGTGACGACCTTTCTTGCCTCTTACAATAGGAGCAAGTATTTGGAACTTAGTGCGTTCCGGTAATTCTAAAATTCTGTCAACAATTTCATCTACTGACTGTTTCTTGATTTCTTTGCCACATTTTGGACAGTGAGGTACACCTGCTCTGGCATATAGTAATCTCATATAATCATATATTTCTGTAACTGTTCCAACTGTTGAACGTGGGTTTCTGTTTGTAGATTTCTGGTCTATTGAAATTGCCGGTGGTAAACCTTCAATACTTTCCACCTGGGGTTTCTCCATTTGTCCCAAGAATTGTCTAGCATAGGATGACAAAGATTCCATATACCTTCTCTGTCCTTCTGCATAAATTGTATCAAATGCCAAAGACGATTTTCCCGAACCACTTAAACCTGTAACTACTGTAAATTCGTCTCTTGGAATTTCAATATCAATATTCTTCAAGTTATGCTCATTAGCCCCTTTTATTTTAATGTACTTTTTCTTGTCCGACATTACTTTCACTCTCCATTAATTATCATTATTCTCTATATTTTTTCTTAAGTTCTGCCAGTTTTTCACGCATTTCAATAGCAGTCTCAAAATCAAGTTCTGCTGCTGCTTTCTGCATTCTCTTTTCAACCTTGTCAATTAACTTCTTCAATTCTTTTGAATCCATTGACTCAGGATCTTTCTCAATATCATTAATTTTTCTGTCAACTTCTTTAGAAATACTAATAAGTTCTCTAACAGCCTTTTTAATTGTAGTTGGAGTAATTCCATGTTCCTTATTATATTCCTGCTGAAGTTTTCTACGTCTGTTAGTTTCAGTAATAGCCTTATCCATTGACTCAGTAATATTGTCAGCATACATTATTACGTGACCTTCTGAGTTTCTGGCCGCACGACCTATAGTCTGTATCAAAGATGTCTCTGAACGGAGGAATCCTTCCTTGTCTGCATCTAAAATTGCAACCAGACTGATTTCCGGTATATCAAGTCCCTCTCTTAAAAGATTAATACCTACTAAAACATCAAAAACATCCAAACGCATATCCCTGATAATTTCTGTTCTCTCTAATGTATCAATATCAGAGTGAAGGTACTTAACCCTAATTCCTACATCTCTCATATAATCCGTCAAATCTTCTGCCATTCTCTTTGTTAAAGTAGTAACCAGAACTTTATTTTTCTTCTCAACTTCTTTATTGATTTCAGTAATAAGGTCATCTATCTGACCTTCAATTGGTCTTACACTAATTTCAGGATCCAGCAAACCTGTTGGTCTGATAATTTGTTCAGCTCTAAGTAACTCATGTTCCTCTTCATAAGTATTAGGTGTAGCTGAAACAAAAAGCATCTGGTCAATCATCCCCTCAAATTCATCAAACCTAAGCGGTCTGTTATCTTTTGCCGATGGCAGTCTAAAACCATAATCCACCAATGTGCTTTTTCTTGCCTGATCCCCATTATACATTCCACGAATTTGCGGTATTGTAATATGGCTTTCATCAATCATTATAAGGAATTCATCACCAAAATACTCCATTAACGTATGTGGTGTTGCTCCGGGAGCCAGTCCTGCCATATGGCGGGAATAGTTCTCGATTCCTGAACATATCCCTGTTTCCCTAAGCATTTCCATATCAAAATTAGTTCTCTCTGCTATTCGCTGTGCCTCAATCAGCTTATCCTCTGATTTAAAATAAGCCACCTGTTCTGCCAACTCTGCTTCTATATCCTTAATAGCTCTCTCTAATTTCTCCGGATTAACTACATAATGTGAATTGGGGAAAATAGCCACATGTTCTAATTCGTGACGCACTTCGCCTGTCAAAGAATCAATCTCTGTTATTCTTTCTATTTCATCATCAAAAAATTCAACTCGTATGGCACTATCTGTGTATGATGCAGGAAATACTTCCAGATTCTCCCCTCTTACCCTAAAAGTTCCTCGTTTAAAATCCATATCATTTCTGTCATACTGAATCTCTATTAGCTTATGAATAATATCGTCTCTATCTCTAATAGTTCCCGGTCTAAGGGACACTACCATGTTTTTGTAATCTATTGGATCACCTAAACCGTAAATACACGAAACCGAAGATATAATAATAACATCCTTTCGCTCTATTAACGCCATAGTAGCCGAATGTCGTAATTTATCTATTTCATCATTTATTGCAGAATCCTTCTCAATATATGTGTCTGTACTTGGCACATAAGCTTCCGGCTGATAATAATCATAATAAGAAACAAAGTATTCCACAGCGTTATTAGGAAAAAATTCTTTAAACTCCCCATAAAGCTGTGCCGCCAAAGTCTTATTATGAGCAATAATTAACGTTGGTTTATTCATTTGTGCAATAACATTTGCCATAGTAAAAGTCTTTCCAGAACCTGTTACACCAAGCAATGTTTCAAACTGATTTCCTTTCTTAAAACCTTCAACCAACTGCTTAATAGCCTGAGGTTGATCCCCGGTTGGCTGATATTCTGAATGTAATTCAAAATGATCCATACAAATCTCCTATAAATCTATTTCTAACCATCTATAAATACTTAACTAATTCCAATGACACATAATATTTGTTTTCTTTTCAGCAACATATAAATGTCTCATTTCTTTTCGACAACTGCATAAACAAATTATAACAAAAAGCCTGAAAAAAGTATATAGTATTTTCGAACTTATGTTCTTTTTATTTGTATATATGTCTTTTTTACTCTACACTTTTTTATTTATACTCATTATTACTTTATATATCATATATTTTTAAAATCAAACTATTTCCAGCTCACCTATGGGATTTCTAACTTACATTTTCTGTTTCTCTCAGCATAAAAGCAGGTGCCTTTGGATTACATTTATCCTTTAGCATCCTGCTTTATATTTTACCTATTACTACATATCTAATTCAAATCTATTATCATAGTTTTATTTTCCTCATAAAAATTGATAATATAAACCTTCCTAATATATTTTTTAATAGACTACAATTTCCGTAATGGATTTTCTGTTTTAAAAAAATTATTACTTTGAATTTTTAAACGTCACATTGCTTCTAATTTATTTTTATAATCTATTTTTTCTTTAAAACTTCTAATGCTTTATTTAGCTGTACATCTGTTTTTCCGTTTGCCTCAATCTTTACATCTGGTGTAATTCCTTTTCCATGAATGTTTTTGCCACTTGGTGTATAGTAGTCTTCAATTGTAATTTTAACTGCTGAACCGTCTGTTAATGGAATAATCTGTTGTACGATTCCTTTGCCAAAAGACTGTGTTCCTACAATTGTTCCTACACCAAAGTCCTGTATGGCTCCGGCAAAAATTTCAGATGCGCTGGCACTGTTTTTATTTTGTAAAACGACAATCAGCATATCTAAACATTTTGCGTCAGAAGTCTGCTTTTCCTCGTTTCCGTATTTGTCTTTAGTATAAACAATCGTTCCTTCCGGTAAGATTTCATCTAATATTTTGCAAACGCCTTCATAAGAACCACCTGGATTATTTCTTAAGTCAAAAATTACTTTTTTCATGCCCTGCTTTTTCAAAGAACTTAAAGCTGATGAAAACTGATCAGCGGTTACCGTATCAAATTCAGAAATCTGTATGTAACCGATTTTGTTCTTCTTATCAAGCATTTTGTGTGCTACAGTAGGTACTTTTACTTCTCCTCTTGTAATTGTAACGTCCACATATTTCTTAACTGATTGACGATATACTGTTAACTTAACTTTTGTTCCTTTATCCCCTTTCATCATGCTGACCACTTTATCAACATCTTCTGAAGATACATCTTTTCCATCAACCTTTGTAATAACGTCACCATCTTTTACTCCGGCTTTGTCTGCCGGGCCATTCTTAAAAGCTTTTGTTATTGTTATTACTTTTGTTTCTGTGTTCTGTGAAACATAAGCTCCAATCCCGCAATATTCACCGGAAGTGCTTTCCATTAACTTTGTGTACTCTTCTTTCGTGTAATAAACTGAATAAGGATCTCCCAATCCTTCTAAAAGTCCCTTATATAAACCGTTTTCCAAATCTTCCTGATCTACATTCTTCAAATATTTTAAGTTGATTAATGCCTCTAAAGATTTGAGCTTTGATTCTGCCTTGTCTACAGCATATGTAGCATCCGTTTTTACGCTATCCTGAGAAAAATGCAGTCCAACGCCAACTGCTACTCCCAAAACCAACATTGCAAACATACCTAAAAGAAAGCCAGGTACAAATTTTGTTTTAGTTTTCTTTTTCTCGATTTTTTTATTAATTTTCTTTACATTTATTTTTTCCATATCAATCTCTTCCTCGCTTTACACTATAACCTTTTCATTTAAGTATGTTCAAATAAATTATAATTCAACTTTACATAATAACATAATCACTTTTATGAACTTTTTAACAGAACTTTCTCCTTGCGAATCATACTACTTATGTATATTAAACTATTTTTTCTTTTATAACAATAAAGAATGAAAAACTAAATAATTAATTTTTCATTCTTTACTATTTATAAAATATTATGTTTCATTCTGTTTAGAAGTAACTCCATGGATTTACCCAGTTACCTGGTGTTGTTCCACTTGTTGCTCCAAGATGTAAATGGTTACCTGTTGATGAACCTGTTGTACCAACTAAACCAATTGTCTGTCCCTGACTTACATGCTGACCAACACTTACTAAAATTGATGACTGATGCATGTAAACTGATGTTACACCATTTGAGTGTTTAATACCTGTCCAGTTTCCTGCTGTGGCATTATAATTTGCCCAAACTACAGTACCGTCTGCTACTGCTACTACAGGAGTTCCACCTGGTGCAGGGAAGTCAATTCCGTTGTGGAATGTGCTACTACCTGAGAATGGATCTTTTCTGTATCCATAATCTGATGAAACTGATGTGTGTCCCGGTACCGGATAAATCCAACCGCTGGATTTGCTTGGTGTTGGGTTTGTATTTGTATTAGTATTGTTATTAGTATTATTATTTGTGTTGTTATTTGTATTATTGTTTGTATTTGTCTGTGCTTTTGTAGCTGCCTGAGTTGGAGCCTGTGTTGCCTGTGCTGCGATCTTAGCCTGGGCTACTTTTTCTTCCTGTGCCTTAATTTCCCGATCAAGTGCATCTGAAGAAGCCTCATTCTGCTCAAGCAAATCTTCATATTCAGATAATTCTGACTGCTTTGATGCAACTGTACTTTCAAGCTGTGACTTATCTGTCTTCTGCTTTGTCTGCATTGTTACAAGGTTCTTCTTATCTTTCTCCAAAGAAGTTTTTGAATCAGAAATTGTCTTTCTTGTCTGCTTTAACTTGTTAAGCATTTTTCTATCATACTGAGATAATTCTGTAATATATTCAGCTTTGTTTAAGAATTCTGTAATGCTCTTTGAATTTAAAATTAAGTCAAGTAATTCTGTATCACCATTTTCGTACATATACTTAATTCTTAACTTCATGTCAGCATACTGAGCCTTAATGCTTTCTTCTGCTGCTTTTAATTTCTTCTCTGTTTTCTTAATATTAACTTCTGTCTTATCTAATTCCTGCTGTGTTTTATATATCTGTGTTGATAAATCAGTTAATTTTTTATCAACTTCTTCAATATAAGCTTCGACTTCACTTTTTGAAGCCTGAAGTTTTTTCTTTTCTGCATTTTTCTTAATTTTCTGGCTATTTAAATCTGACAGCTTGCTTTTCTCACTTGAAACGCTGGCAAATGATGTTCCTGCCATTGATAAAACTAATGTTGCGGAAAGTAATAAACTTAATATTCTCGAAAAATTCTTTTTCATCTGTTTATCTCCTCCATTAAACTTTTAAGTGCTTTCTAATTGAAAGGAATGAACCAACTAAACCAATTCCGGCTCCAATTCCAAGTCCTAATGGAACAAGCACTCCAAATATTTCACCTACTGTTGCAAAAGAAATTGAACTTGCCATAACTCCTACCTTTGACATTACAAAAGATATTAATCTTTCATAAATCACTCTTAAAATAACAAGAGGTATAGCTGAACCAACAAGACCGATTATAACACCTTCTATAATAAACGGTGCTCTAACAAAGCCGTTTGTTGAACCAATCAATTTCATGATTTTAATTTCATGTCTTCTAACGGTTATACCAATCATAACTGTATTACTGATTAAGAAAATTCCCACGCCTAATAAAATTACTATCAAAGCTATTGATACATATCCTAAAAGTTTTGAAAACTTACTTAATGTTTCTTTTGCCTGCTCTGAATGTTTAACCTTTCTAACACCCTGAACTTTTGAGATGCTATTTACAAAAGCATCCTGTTCATCAATGTTTTTCAGGAAAACTGTATATGATGCTGAATCAGCTAATGGATTATCATTTGCAAATGCCTTTGCCAATTCAGGATCTTCTGCGAAGTAATCTCCCTGGAATTCCTTCCAAGCTTCCTCTGCTGATGTGTATTTGTATTTTTCAACATGCTTATCAGCTTTTATTGTTGCACCAATAGCATCAATCTGTTCCTTTTTTAAACCTTTATCAAAAAATACAGTAACACCAACGTTTTGCTCTACCTGCTTCTCCACAGAATTAACGTTAATAATAATAGAAAGTATAATTCCAATAAGAAAAATACAGGCAGCAATTGTACAAATTGATGCAATTGAGAACAACTTATTTCTCTTAATATTAACGACACCCTGTTTAAAGCAGTATCCTACTGTTCTTCCATTCATTTATTCCACCACCTTGCTATCGCTGACTTTTACACCTTTCTTCATTGTAATTACTCTCTTGTTCATTGCCTCTACAATTTCAAGGTTGTGCGTAACAACAATAACGGTAGTTCCCTGTTTGTTTACTTTATCTAATAATTTCATAATTTCCCATGAGTTTTCAGGATCAAGGTTTCCTGTAGGTTCATCGGCAAGTAATATGTCAGGCTTGTTTACCAACGCTCTTGCCAAAGCAACTCTCTGCTGCTCACCACCTGATAGCTCATTAGGATTTGAACGATACTTTTCTGATAAACCTACCAAGGAAAGTACCCTTGCAACATTCTTCTTTATTTCTCTTGGAGACGCTCCAATAACATGCTGTGCGAAAGCAATGTTTGAATATACATCTCTGTCCTGTAGTAATCTAAAATCCTGGAAAACTACGCCAAGTTTTCTACGATACTTAGCCACTCCTCTTGATTTTAATTTAGATAATTTAATGTTACCTACTGTTATCATTCCTTCTGTTGGATTAAGTTCCTTCAAAAGCAATTTAATAAAAGTAGATTTTCCTGAACCACTGGCTCCAACAACGAATACAAACTCGCCATCTTCAATTTCTAAATTTAAATTGCTAAGAGCAGGTGCGCCGTTTCCATAAGATTTACTTACACCTTTTATACTAATCATTTGTCTACTCCTTAACATATGTGTAATGAACTAATCTTTCACATTAAATGTTATACATTATCGCAATCTTATTTTTTTACACACCAAAAAATTATATTACGCAAATGTAATAAAAATTTGTCGAATATAATTTTTTAATTTCTTTTATGTTCTATTTCTTCCATAAAAGTAAAATATGATTATTATTTAAATATGATTATTATATTAGTTCATTAATATAAGTCCCAACATCACTGAATCAGCACCAATGCTTACCCAGCCTGTCCACTTATATATTAAAATAGCAATTTGTTAAAATTCTGTGTCCTTTTTATATGTAATATTTAGAAATATTTAAATTTCTGTACTTAAAGCAGCACTTAAACAATGTATGAATGTCCTTCTATTAAATATCATATTAAGTCTTTAATAAATAGATCAAAATTCAATATTACTAAAATTCAGTATTACCCATGTACTTCATATATTTAACAACCATTAATGCAATCTTAAATGTAATGGCATCTTCAAACACTCTAATGTCCAAACCTGTTGTCTTCTGAAGCTTGTCTAATCTATATACTAATGTGTTTCTATGAATATATAACTGTCTTGATGTTTCTGAAACATTTAAACTATTTTCAAAGAACTTGTTAATTGTTGTTAATGTTTCATCATCGAATTCATCTGGTGACTTGCCATCAAAAATTTCATTAATAAACATCTTACATAGTGGAATAGGTAACTGATAAATCAAACGACCAATTCCAAGATTGTTATATGCAACAACATTCTTTGTACTAAAGAAAATCTTTCCAACATCAAGTGCCATTCTTGCTTCCTTGTATGAACGTGAAACTTCTTTGATTTCCTTAACGATTGTTCCATAAGCTACGTTTGCCCTAACCATAGCTTCTGTATTCAACATATCAACTATTGTGTTGGCAATATGTTCAACTTCTTCATATCCCTGATTGTCATCAACTTTTTTTACAAGGATAATACTCTTTTCATCTACTGCTGTAATAAAATCTTTTTTGCTACCTGCAAACAATGTTCTAACTGTTTCAAGTGCAACACTGTCTTTTTCATTTTTTGTTTCAATAATGCAGACACATCTTCTTGCATCCACATCTACATGTAATTTCTTTGCTCTATTATATATATCTACAAGGAGGAGATTGTCTAAAAGAAGATTCTTAATAAAATTGTCCTTATCATATCTTTCTTTGTATGCAACAAGTAAGTTTTGAATCTGAAAAGCAGCCATCTTTCCAACCATAAACACATCATCGCTTGTTCCCTGAGCAATCAAAATCAACTCTAACTGATTTTCATCATATACCTTAAAAAACTGGTAATCCTGTACTGACTGGCTGTCTGCTGGGGATGCTACAAATGCCAAAACTGAATTTTCAAACTGTTCACTTGTATGTGATGTTGAGGCTACAACCTTTCCATCTGTATCTGTCACATGTAAATCTACTCTTGAGATACTCTTAATTCCTTCAATTGTGTTCTGTAAAATTTGATTTGAAATCATATAATTCTCCTTGCTTTTTTTAACTGCATTTGTGTATATAAACAATTATTCAAGTTATATTTTAAACCAGTTTACTGTAAAATACAAGTGAAAAAGCACCCTGTTTGTTTCCAAACAAAGTGCTTTTTCATAATTTTATTTATCTAATCTAATTAGTTTGTAATTACCTTTTCTGTGTCCTTATCGAAGATGTGTAATTTTGATAAGTCCATAGCGAATTTAACTTCATCACCAACTCTTGCTTCTGTACGGGCATTTACTCTTGCAGTACAATCAAATCCTTCAACATCGAAGTATAAGTAAACTTCTGCACCAAGTAATTCGTAAATTCTGATAGTTGTTGTAAATACACTTTCAGGTGATTTTGCAATGAAGCTTTCTTCATCATGAATATCTTCTGGTCTGATACCCATAACAACTGTCTTACCAACATAACCGCCTTCTTCAAGCTTCTTAGCCTGTTCAGCTGGAACTGTAATGTATGTTCTAGCCTGGCCAACATGTAACTTGATATCTGTTCCAACCTTTTCAACTTCAGCATCGATGAAGTTCATCTGTGGAGAACCCATGAATCCTGCTACAAATAAGTTTACTGGCTTGTCATATAAGTTCTTAGGTGAATCAACCTGCTGTACAACACCATCTTTCATAACTACGATTCTTGTACCAAGTGTCATAGCTTCTGTCTGGTCATGTGTTACGTAGATGATTGTAGCACCTAATCTCTTATGGATCTTTGCAATTTCAACACGCATCTGAACTCTTAACTTAGCATCCAAGTTTGAAAGAGGTTCGTCCATAAGGAATACCTTAGGATTACGAACGATTGCACGTCCCATAGCAACTCTCTGTCTCTGACCACCTGATAAAGCCTTTGGCTTTCTGTCAAGTAACTGTTCAAGGTCAAGAATCTTAGCTGCATCTTTAACTAATCTTTCCTGTTCAGCCTTTGGTACTTTTCTTAACTTAAGACCAAATGCCATGTTATCATATACTGTCATATGTGGATATAATGCGTAGTTCTGGAATACCATTGCGATATCTCTATCTTTAGGTTCTACGTCATTTACTAACTTATCCCCAATGTATAATTCCCCTGATGAAATTTCTTCAAGACCTGCGATCATTCTAAGTGTTGTAGACTTACCACAACCTGATGGTCCTACGAAGATGATGAATTCCTTGTCCTTAATTTCAAGGTTAAAATCCTTAACTGCTGCAAATCCGTTTGGATAAACTTTGCAGATATTTCTTAATGATAAACTTGCCATATATCTTTTCCTCCTAGAAATAGTTCTCACTACCTTTTGTATGTTGATATTCTAAATCACATCGTAGGAAAATACTATATGGCAAATAAACAAAATAACAAAAAAATCTTTGTATATTTTGCATATGGCTACTGCTATTTCTCTATAAATATGTTATTTTCACCAATAATTACTTGGTGTTCTTTGAGCAATCTGCCAATAGCTCTCTTAAATTCACTTTTGCTCATGTTAAAATCACGCTTAATAACCTCTGGAGATGCCTTGTCTGTGTAGTCAATTTTTCCGCCATTTTCTTTCATAAACTGCAATATTTTTTCAGCATCTTCTTCTATTTGTAAATATGATTTTTTTCTAAGAGCCAAATCCAGCTTGCCATCAGGACGAACACTTTTAACTCTGGCTTCCACTTCCATTCCTACATGAACTTTCATTGTAAGTTCTTTTGTCTGAATCAGACCGTGGTATTTATTATTAACCGCAACAAAGGCTCCATAGTTTGGATTGTAATTATATACAACGCCTTTTACAATATCTTCTTCCTGGTATGTGGAATTGCAGCTTAGGTAGTTGTACACTTTCATTGTGGCGCATAATCTGTCACTTTTATCTGTATAGATGCCCACTAAAATTTTGTCGCCTGCTTTAATGTTTGTTGTCTGTTCCTTATAAGGCAGAAACAAATCTTTTCCAAGGCCCCAGTCAAGAAACGCCCCAAACTTAGTTATTTCCTTTACTTCAACATAAGCAGTTTCTCCAACTTCTGCTACCGGCTTATGAATTGTAGCAATCAATCGGTCTTTTGAGTCCCTGCAAATAAAAACTTCTACAGTATCTCCAAGCTCCGTTCCCTGTGGCACCTCGTTTTTTGGTAAAAGAACCTTATCATACTCAGTTCCTAAATAAATACCAAAATCTGTTTTCTTTACCACTTTTAATTTTAATGTCTTTCCTAATTCCATTAGATTCTCCTCCAAGGGGCAGGAAACAGTTTACAGACATCTGCAAACTGTTTCTTACCTAAATATTTTTTAATTTTATTTGTCCATGTATTTGACCGTCAGCACTTTCAAGATTTATGCCAAGATAATCCTGATTATTGTAAGCCACACACACTATTTCTTCATCTATTAAAGCTTCCTTTTTGTATACAATTTCAATCTGATTGTATTTTTTTCCCTTTGGCAGAAACTGTTCAACAATCCGCATATAGTCTGCATTGTTTAAATGACCATTTGTGTCTATGAAACTTTTGAAAACCTTTGTTGTTCCAAGAACTTCTCTTTCTCCCTGAAACTTTAATTTTCTTGACACTTTAAGTGAGTCAAAAGCCTCACCTAATTGGTACTTGGAAATGTCAACTTCAGTTATTCTTACGGGCATGCGCTTTTCTGTATCAAGCAGACTCCAAATAGATTCAGCCTTTACAATGTACCCGCCATTTGCATCCTTAATCCAGAACTGTCTTGTTGCCATTACCTTGTCAAAATTTAACGGACTTGTGCCAACTTCAACTTCTTCACCAAATCTTAAATCCTTAAAAATCTGTATTTTGTAAGCTAAAAGTACCCATGCCCTGTGGTGTTTTTTTAAGTAGCTAATGCCAATTCCTAAATCCTCTGACTGAAATGTGCTACAATCTTGCAAATTATACAATATTCCATAATAAGGAACTATACCGTCTTTTCCAATTTCACTAAAACTTACTCTTTTTTTATAAGAATACATATTTGCCTCTTTACGCCTACTTTGCCTGAGTTGTTGTTTCAGGAGCTGTAGTTGTTGTTTCAGGTGTTGTTGGCTGTTCCGGTGTTGTTGGCTGTTCAGGTGTTGTTGGCTGTTCCGGTGTTGTTGGCTGTTCCGGTGTTGCCGGTTTTGCCTTAACTGTGACTGTAAGCTTCTTTGTTACTGCTGTGTAAGTCTGATTTTTGTACTGAGCCTTGTATGTAATTACATATTTACCAGGCTTGTTCATGTCAACTTTTCCTGTGTATGTAACATATTTCTTGATTTTCAAATCTTTGTTATCATAAGTCTTTAAGCTCTTAACATAAGTATAACCAAATTCTGCATTTGTACCCTGAACTAAAGTTACCTTTGAAGCTGTTAATGTAAGCTTAACTTTATGACTTTTTACTTTATATTTAACAGTTTTCTTAGCTTCTTTTTTGTTTCTGCCTTTTACACTATATGTAATATTATATGTTCCTGTATTTGAGAATTTTACGCTACCTTTCTTTACAGAAACTTTTTTGTTCTTATATTTAACAGAAACTTTAATCTTTGATGTTAAATTTTTTCCCGGTACACTCTTTGCTGTAACACCGGTTAAAACGTTAGCTTTGCTACCCTGAGCAACGTCTTTATTATCTGCCGCACCGCTAATTACAGGTGCCTTTGTATCTACAACCTTAAACTTAAATGTTTTTGTAACCTTGTTTCCAAGAGAATCTTTTACAGTATATTTAACTTTGTATGTACCAAGCTTGTTTGTGTTTATTTTTCCTTTTGTCTTAATTTTCTTCTTGGCAATTGCATTTCCTGCACTGTCTTTTGCTGATACTAAATTCTTTAATTTTACTTTTGTACCAAATTCGATTTTAGTCTTATTAGCTTTGACCGTAGGAACTTTTTTCTTGTATGGGTTCTTTGGATCTGGATCAGTTGGATCCCAATCTGTGAATTTTCCGTTTGTAATTGGTGTAAATGATGGACGTTTTATTGGATCATCACTTTTTTTGCCCCAGAAAATTACTACTTTTGTTCCAACTGCACAATGGTCATAAATCCATTTTGAGTCTTTGCATAAAAGTCTTACGCATCCATGAGAAGCCTTCTGGCCCATTACATTGTAAGCCTTAACAGACATTGAAGACTTGTCACCATTTTTGTAATACCATACTGAATGGAATAAAATTGAAGTTGTGATTCTTGTACAATACTGTGCATAGCAGTTTCCAATCATTTCATGCCATCTGTATTTTACAGGTACATAGAATGTTCCTGTTGGTGTTTCATTACTTGGAGAACAAATCATTGCCTTGATGGCTTTTCCGTTTTTGTAAACTGTTGTACAGTTTGTTCCCAAATTAACTTTAATTGTATAGGCTGTACTGTCAGCACTAACCTTGTTAGGTTTTGTTATAGTTATGCAACTAAGTACCATAACTACTGCTAAGAATAATGATAAACTTTTTGTCATTATTTTCTTCATTTCATTTCCTCCTGCTCATTGCATTTTAATTTTTAAAGCTAGTTTTTTACTTAAAATCTTCTTAATTATACTACATTCTTCCTTTTTTACAATGTAATAATGTTGCTTTTCTACCTATATTTAATATATAATTACATACATTAGAGTTTTGGAACGTTTTTTGTAATTAAAATACTACGGCGGAGGTATTATTAATGAAATCAAAGTTTAAATTAGCCTTTATACTATTGGCTATAGGATTTATTTTGTTAGCACTTGATGTGGATGTATCTACAGGCGTCAAGTATCCACATGACTATAGTAATTCCAATAATGTTATTGGAGAATTTCAATACTACAATATTGCATCAAACTATGGTGCTAAATGTACTTATAAGCTTATTGATACTTCAGGTTCTTCTGGTTCAGCCTTAGAAAAAACACCTTTGGTTTCCGGCACTACGGATTCTACAGGCACAACCCAGACAAAGGTAATCGACAAAGTATATTTTGGAACTGTACATATTGACATTTTCAATGATGGACTTGGATTTATCTTAATTTTTATTGCATGTTTTTTATTAAAAAAAGTAAATAAAAAATTCAGTTATGGTTCTTTAAGTGCATTTTGTGGCTTAATATTGCACATACTATTAAAAGCACTTCCTTTTGTTTTCAATGGTTTGTTATTATGTAATTTAGCCATGTTTATTGGAATAGCTTATATGTGTTCAATTATTTTAACCACCTTTTTATTTACAGGCGGGTTATTTGCAATGTGTCCTGATGTATGTTGCAGAGACGAAAGAAAATGGGGAAAAATCACATGGTTTGTGTCTATGGTACTTATAGTCCTAAATACTTTTGTATTTTGGATTGGTTCAGACTATAGTGCTTTACAGTCTTTAGGCAAATTTTCTGAAGGACTTTTAGTAATTGATATTCTAATTTTTTGGATAATTTTAAGGAGGGTATATTACTATTTAGAACAATCTTATGAAAAAACCGTTAATGCATAATTTATGTTAAATTGATTTTTCAATTTTAATGGTCATGAATATTTGATTTATACTTATGGTATTTTTCTGATGAAATGCTTTTATAAGATTTTCTTACTTATTAAATGGTAATAAAAAAGAAAAATGAAAACAGCTTATGTAACTTTAAAAAAACTTTTATTTGTGTTAGCCATATTATTATGTTCAACATGTTTTTACGCTATGCACGTATCGGCTAACGACAACGAAATGACATTTCATTCTATTTATGTTGGCTCAGGTGATGCCCTTGTAGTTGAGAGCAAGGGACATTACATGATTGTTGATTCAGGTCCACCAAGTGCATCTAAGTTAGTTGCCAATTATATTAGCAAATTAAATATACCTGATAATAAAATAGATTATGTAGTTGCCACTCATCCTGACGGAGACCATGTTGGTAACTTCAATAAAATTTTTGAGAAATATGAAGTTGGACAGGTTTTCTATTCGCCTTGCGTTAAAGGTAACAAAACTTATTCAAAATTCATTAATAGCGTAAAGGAAAAGGGCTGTCCTTACAGAAATCCTATTGATGGAGAATCTTGGAAGCTTGGAGATGCGACTGTAACTGTTGTTTATGATGGTTTTCAGGGAACAACTTACAATGAATGCAGTATTGTTCTAAGAGTAACCTGTGGTGGTAAATCCCTTTTGCTTACAGGCGATTTGCCTTCAACAATGGAAAAGCAGTTACTTGCTAAAGGGTATAATTTTAAGGCTGACGTCTTAAAAGTTGGTCACCATGGTGCTGGTTCATCATCCTGTACCGCTTTTATAAAGGCCGTTCAGCCGCAATACGCAATAATTTCTTCTTCAAGAGCTTCAACAGCAAGACTTCCAAGAGCTTCTGTTTTAAAAAGACTTGCTTTGCAGTTCGTTAAGGTTTACAGAACAACCGATAAGGATGTTGTATTTAATTTTATAGACGGAAAAATTTCAACACCTAATAAGGAAAGTATCAAGTACACATGTATAAAGAACGGAACCATTGCTTTATCTTCCAAGGTCTTCAGATCAAAGGGAAAAGCAATTACTCCTAGTGTTTCTTTAGTTGTAAATGGCAAGGTAGTTTCCCCTTCCGAATATAAGATTAAATATTCTTCAAATAAAAATCCCGGTGTTGCCAAGGTTAAACTTACGGGATTAGATAAAAAGTTTGTCGGTACCTGCACAACCACATTTATGATTCTTCCTAAAAAGGAAACCATAAAAACTAAGACTGTTAAACTTAACAAAATCAAACTTGGCTGGGAAGGTCAAAAAAATGTTACTGGTTATTATTTGAAATACTCAACTAGTAAAAGTTTTAAGAAAAATGTTAAATACAAAATTTTTAATAACGAAAAGAATTTAAACACTACGATAAAAGGTCTTTCTTTTAATAAGAAATATTATTTCTCTGTTCGTGCTTTTAAAAGCAATATTGGAGACGGCAAGTGGAGTAAAACAATTTCTCTTAAAACAGAAAAATTACCGATTCCTACAAAAGGATTTTTTACTGAGATAATTGAAAAGACAAAGAGCATAAAATTACAGTGGAAAAAACAATCTTCCAAATATAACGCAGGCTATATGATTCAATATTCACCTGACAAAAAATTTAAGGATGATGTTGAAACTGTAACTATTAAGAAAGCTTCAAAAAATTCTTTTAAATTGAAGAAGAAACCAAAAACAAAAGACTACTACATTAGAGTAAAAGGCTACAATAAATACTGCGACGGCAAGTGGAGCAAAGTTAAAAAAGTTAAATTTGCTGATTAATTATTTAAATATTAAAGAACCTGTATACAATTTTTATATACTACTCTCCTTACTGATTTTTGTAATCCGGTAAAGACTTAACATAAAATTGTATACAGGTTCTTTTTTAATAATATTTCTATGTAAACTAAAGATTTCTAAATATTTCTGTCCCCTTATCTTTTAACCACTTATATGCAATAAGTAGTAAGCATAGCAGCACTAATACTAGAATGCCTAAATATGTATCCGCACCTATCCAATCTACACATACTTTCAAATACACCACTGCCATTACTGCAATCATTGCCCATGCTAAAAGTATTGCAAGAAATACACCAAAGCTTTGTTTTACGGCTGCCGCCTCAGTAACCCAGTTTAAATTTGGCATTTTCAAATTAATTACCAGGCCCAACGCACCATTAAGCATTACGAAAATAACGGGAACAACTGTAACTAATATTATCTGCAATATTGATAGTTTAAATGCAATGCCCAGTATCACACTACATATAACCATAGGTGTGATTGTTATTATATTATGAAGTTTTAATTTTGCTCTCAAAATCTGCCAAGTGTCCACAGGCAATGTTTTCGCAATCCATATATTTTTTCCTTCTAGAGAAATTGATGGTGCGGTAATATCGTTCATTGACATAACTGCACAAATCATCAAAGTTATGCCAAAACTAAGATATACACTTCTGATGCCTGTAAGGCTTATGAGCCTGTTTATTTCATCTATTTTTATTACTACTGCTACTGTTATGACTATTATAAATAAACAGCCTAGTGCGCAATTTAACATATACACTGCGCTTGAAGTAAATCTTTTTAACTCTCTAAACAGTAATGCTTTGGAGACGTTTTTTTGCTTTTCAGTTTTTATTTTATAAACCTTTTTCTTTTCGCCTTTGTTTTCAGTAGCTATGTTGAAAAAACTTTTTGCCAAAACAAAAATTACAACTGCCAGCAAAATTAGAACCATTAGCGAAAATATTGCCATATATTTCACATTACCGGTAGCTCCCTTACCCATTGCATACAACGGATATGCTGCCCCTTTTATTTTTTCTCCAACAACTGCCGCCTGAGCAATTATCCCCTGCATTACATCATAAGCTTTATATGATATATAATAGTAAATTCCGAAGAATGCCACGGACACGATTATTGTCACCAGATTTTTGAATTTCAATCTGGAACTAACCTCTGCCACTATCCAGCCTAATATACATGACATTGCCAGTAAAAACAGTGAATTCATTATTGTAATTACAATACAACCGATAATTCTTTCAACAGTTATGTCTGCATAAAAAAAGTATACTATTGCTGTTGGTATCATTACTAACAACTGATAAAACAAACCTACAATATACACTCCGGCAACTCTAATTAGCAATATATATGGTGCCGGGATTGGAAGTGACATTAGCAAATCATTGTCTTTTGCCTGATACAAGCTTGCATAAGTGTTAAATACACTTCCAATTACTCCAAATGTAATCGCCACCATTCCCATTATAACAAAGTACAGCCAATCCAATCCTACCTGTAAAAATGGCTTGCAGAATATATTTGCCATACTAAAAAACACTACAGCTACAATTGCAAACAAAACTGTGTATACAATTATGTATGATGCCATTTTTGTTTTTGACATTTTCTGTTCATTTTTCTTATTTCGAAACATTAGAGATATAACTTCCCTAAGTTGCTTTTTTAATAGGGCTTTTATCATTATTGTTCAGCCTCCATTTCTAGGAATACTGCCTCTAAAGATTCGTCACCCTTCACTTCTTCCATTGTGCCGGATTTAATTAACCGGCCATTTTTTATAATTGCAATTTTATCGCACAATTTTTCAGCCACTTCCAACACATGAGTTGAAAAGAAAATTGCCCCACCTTTGTCACACACATCCCTCATCATTTCTTTTAAAATATGAGAAGATTTTGGATCTAAACCTACAAATGGTTCATCCATTATTATTAGTTTTGGATTGTGAATCCAGGCTGAAATAATTGCCAGTTTTTGTTTCATTCCATGAGAATAGGCACTAATAGGCTGTGCTAAATAATCAGTTAATTCTAACAAATCACCATATTTCTTAATTCTTTCAGTTCTGTCTTGTGAACTTACATTATAAATATCTGCAATAAAATTCAAATAACCGATACCTGTCATAAATTCATATAAATCCGGATTATCAGGTATGTACGCTATTTTTTTCTTGCATTCAATTGGGCTCTCTTTCACAGACATACCATCCACAAGAATTTCACCTTCATCAAATTTCAAAATTCCTACTATCGACTTAATAGTTGTTGTTTTACCTGCACCATTATGACCAATAAAGCCATAAATCTCACCAGGCTCAATATGTAAAGAAAGACTATCAACTGCCTTCTTGTCTCCAAACTTCTTTGTTAAATTTTCAATTCTTAACATTTTCCCCTCCCCTTTGTATTATTATTAATTTGTCACTGTTTATTAGTATACTCTATTTTATGTATAAAATATATATTTTTATACATTATTGAAATTTTGTCATTTTTATTAAAAGAAAAGAATGTCGCAAGCGACATTCTAAGTACTGAGTGCGTGTTGCCACGCAACTATATTCTTTTTGCACCAGGGTGTATTCCTAGTGAAACATTTATTTATGTTTTTCGTATTATATTTCCTGTAATTAATTGCCTGATAATTTTTCAATTACCTTGTCATAATTATCTTTTCTATGTGGGAAAGTACAATTACTGCAATCCTTTATGTTGTTGCTAAGAATTGTAAAGTTTCCGCCACACTTTTCTCCCATTGAGTACAACGGGCAAAAACAAAATAAGCAGTTAAATTCTTCTCCTTCTGCTATTTTGTGACATGGATAATACTCACACTCTTTGTTTGAAAAAAATTTATAACTCATTATTATTCTTCTCTCAAAATTAAACTTACGCCAATTCCTGCTGCTTCAGGACCTGTATGAACCCCAACAACAAGTGATAACGGATCATAATAAATATCAGGTATGTTAGGAAATCTTTCTTTTACCTGTTCAAGCCAGTTGTTAGCGTCTTCTTCTTTTTCAAAAGTTCCTGCTGCACCAATTCGAATCTTAGATGTATCATTATTTTCTAAAAGTTTGTTTACATATTCTTCTGTATAATCAAGCATTTTTGAAATTGCACGCTTGCTACCTCTAACCTTATCTACTGCATCAAAATTTTCTCCAACAGTTCTTAAGACAGGTTTAATATTTAAAACTGCTCCAAGAGCTGCCGCTGCCGGTGTAACTCGTCCACCTTTCTTTAAATATTTTAAATCATCAACAGTAAGATATATTATTGAATCAAAGGCATTTGCCTCAAGTGCTTCTTTGATTTCCTTTGCATCTTTTCCATTATCAGCCATCCAGATTGCATCTAAAACAGCCTGACGCATAGTAACAGAAATTCTATGGTTATCCACTACCTGAACTTTGCCATCATATTCCTCAGATAACTGAATTGCCGCATGGCATGAATTGCTCAAGCCACTTGATAGTGGAATATAAACTATCTGCTCATAACCTTCATCTAATAACTTATCCCATCTGTCCATTATATCTCCTGGAGAGGGCATAGATGTTGTTATGTTTTTATCTGATTTCAATTCTGCGTAAAATTTTTCCTTAGTCAAACCATCTTCCTGATAAAAAGTTTCCTCTTCGATAACTATTGGTGTGTAAGCTAAATGTACACCAAGTTCCTTTGCCTCATTTATATCAATTCCAGCATTACTATCTGTTAAAATTGCTATCTTCATTATTTTCTCCATTCTTAAAATCTATAAATGCACTTAATCAACTCTTTCGTCGCCCCAGAAGAACAATGCTACTGTTCCCGGACCTGTATGACTGCCAATTGTTGTTCCTATATTGTATATTTCAATTTTCCCTTTTGTATTCGGAAATTTCTCTTCTATTAAGTTTGCAACAGCCTTAGCATCTTCCATACAAGCCGAGTTACTTATATAAACTTTATCATTATATTCTAATCTATTGTCAGCAAATTCTTCCATCTTTTTCACAATAGCCTTGTATACTTTTTTCTTGCCCTTAATCTTTGCTCTTGGAATTAATTTTCCTTCGAAATTCACATTAAGCAATGGACATATACCAAGTATACCGCCTACAATACCGGAAGTTTTTGAAACCCTTCCACCTTTAATGTAGAATGTTAAATCAGTAGAAAAGAACCAATGATTTACTCTTCTTTTGTTTTCTTCAGCCCACTGATATACTTCATCTATTGTTTTTCCCTGATCTCTTAAATCAGCCAACTTGTCCATTAATAAACCGAACCCGGATGATGCTGCCAATGAATCAACAACATAAATTTTTCTGTTAGGAAATTCTTCTTCCAAATTAGCCTTCGCAACTAATGCAGAGTTAATTGTGCCTGAAATTCCTGATGACAATGTTACATGCAATACATCAAGTCCCTGTTCTAAAAATTTCCTAAAATGTGCCTCGTATTCTTCTGCATTTACCTGAGATGTTTTGGTTTCTGCTCCATCAACCATTGCCTGATAAAAATCATCTAAACTCATTGATTTTCCCAAATCATCTAAATATTCTTTTCCATCAAGTTCATAATGAAAGAAAACACACTCAATATCCCTGTCCTTAAAATGCTCTTCTGTTAAATCCGCAGTTGAACAACAACTAATAATATAATCCTTCATATCATACTTTCCTTTCAAACTAGCAAACACTAAGCCATATTTTAGACATTATAACATTTATAGAATTTTTAAGCAATCCGCCATAAATAATGGATATTAATAATTTGTATTATTTTACAATATAAACTTTACTCCACTTGCCATATTTTTTATTTTTACCTACTACTTTAACAGCTCTTACTTTTATGTAATACTTTTTACTTTTTGCCAATCCGCTAAATGTGTAACTTGTTTTCCTACTTAATTTTGTTTTAGTTTTTTTCTTTTTAAATTTCTTGTTGTCGCTTATTTTAATCTCATATTTATTTGCATTTCCTACTTTATTAAATAGTAAACAAATTTTAGTTTTATTTTTATTTTTCTGTTTCTTTTTATATGCTTTTTTGATTTTCACTTTTACCGGTGCTTTTACTGTTACGTTTCCGGTTGTAGGACAAGCCTGAGAATCTGTTCTCTCTGAAATGCCAGTTTCATTTTTTGATGTTTGAGAATTGTCTAAAACTCCATTATCTGTTGTTTGAGTTGCATTTGTTGTTATTTCATTACTTGTTATTACATCTTCTTCTGAATTCTTTTCTGTAGTTGAGGTTTCATCTCCTACAAAATTAATGGCTACTGACATCCTTACATTATAATAAAAATATTCCATTATAAAAGAATATGTTTCCCCTGCTTTTAAATAATATTCTATGGTGACATTTTTACAGTCTTCTGCATTTTCTTCTGCCATTGCAACGTAATTTTTGCAATTTTTTGTGTAGTCTTTGTCTTTGTACAAACGCAAGGTTCCTGTATTAAGTCCTGTTGTATATAGCTTATAATAACCTGATTTTTCGGGAGTAAACTCTAATAATGTTGTATACTCGTCTAAATCTTCCAACTTTTCTCCTTGGTTCATTGTATATTTGTACTCTATTACCTTTGTCTGGCAATATACTTTTTCAAAGAACTTTTCATTTTTATACACCAATGCTGAATATTCACGGCAATCGGCATATCCATCACATTTTGTCTTAAATTTCTTATCTGTGCCTAAACATATATTGTCGTCTTTTTCATCCTCATCAACGTCCCCTTTATACCATAAATATGTCATGTTTTTTGGATTTTTTATTTCCTCACCAATAATATTATATAGCACCAGTTCAAACTGTATTTCCTGATCATGTAATCCATAGTTATCAATATCTTTTGTACAGCTATATGTCTCATCCATATCCATTTGTTTAACTATTACATTACATGCAATTGAGTGAAAATTACTCTCCTGTAAATCAAAATAATACATCTCCCCTCCAATTAACTTCTTACTTATGCAACAGTTTAAACGAAATACCTTGCTACTATTCCCGCCACTTTGTATTTGTGTTCCATTTGAGTCATACAAACGAACATAAGTAGCTGAACTACCTACTGTATAGAAAGTGTATATGGCTGTTTCCTTTGGGACAAAAGAATATCTGTACATACAGTTTTCCGGTCCTATAAGCTTCACTTCCATATCTTCTTTAAGTTCACCCTTATTTACAATAGTAATTTCCTGATTTTCATCTTCGTCATCATAAATATTACTATCAAGCCAACTGCTACCTGCTTTTACAGCATACAAATCTCCACCTCCCAAAGATGATACTGTAAGGGTTAATGCTAAAAATAAGGCAGTTATTCCTTTTCTCACATATCCTTTTTTGTAGTTTCGTACTTTGATTAAACCTTTATTGTGGCTTAATTCTAATAGTTTGTCCTTAAGTTTTCTCATTTTATATAATCTCCTTCTTTTTACGGCTTTCGCCTTTCTCATATATTTTGTAACATTTTATTATGTTTTAGTCAATGCACTTTTTGTATAAAAATATTTTTTATTTATATTTACGCCCTAAGCACGTGTTTCTTTAGCAATATTTTTCCTTTCGTGCCAGAATGTATCTCCAGTAGAACGTTTATATGTAATAAGAAATTACATATAAAAAGCAGACAATCTTTCTCACTAAATGTAAGACTTTAAAGTTTGTCGTAATACTTATACGAATTTCATATTACCACGATCAATTACATATATAGTCCATTTTTTAATGAGTTTCATTGTCTGCTTTTCAATAAAGCTACTGTGCTTTTATTTATTTATATACCTAAATTATTCCTGTTGCTGTATTGCATCATAACCTGTCTCACCTGTACGGATTTTCTGTGCGCTTCTTACTTCATAAGTAAAAATCTTTCCATCTCCATAGTCTCCTGTGTAGGCAGCTTTCTGAATGGCTCTTACTGTTAAGTCTGCCCAATCTTCAGATGATACAATTACATCGACTTTAACTTTAGGTCTTACTTTTGTTTCAAGTTTCATGCCTTTAACCCAGTTATCAGCACCTCTCTGTGCGCCGTAACCTTCAACTTTTGTTACTGTAACACCATTTACCTGAATGTTATCTAATGCTGCAATAACATCCTCTGCTTTTTCTTCTCTGACAATTGCTTCTACCTTAATAATCATTTTACACATCTCCTTACTTTTTTATTCCTGACGCTGAATGGCATCATAGCCTGTTTCACCTGTTCTTATTTTTACAGCTTTTTCTACAGGATAGCAGAAAATCTTACCGTCTCCGTACTCTCCTGTGTAAGCAGCTTTTTTTATGGCATCTATAGTTTTATCTGCCCATTCTTCAGATGAAACAACTATTTCAAATTTAATTTTAGGTTGCATTTGAGGTTCAACTTCCATACCTCTTACAATTTCTTTGTAGCCTCGCTGTAATCCACAGCCCATAACCTGTGAAACAGTAAGACCATTTACTTCTATGTCCATCAAAGCGTTTTTTACATCTTCAAACTTTTCTTCTCTGACAATGGCATCTATTTTCATTATCATGATTTAATCCTCCTAATAATCAACTATTTCCAATATAAATATTTCTACTCCACAATTTACTGGTCCATACCGTTGAAACTTGGATATGCACTTTCTCCATGCTGGGAAATATCAAGTCCTAATTTTTCTTCACGGTCTGTTACTCTAAGAGGTGTAAATATTCTTACAATTCCAACACATATAAGTGTACCCACTACAGCTATTGCTATTGTAATGAGAATTCCTTCAATCTGTGCTGCAAACAATCTCCACTCACCATATACAAGACCGTCCCATTTTGCTACTGAATTAATAGAACTTTTACCGAAAATTCCTGTTGCGATGCCGCCCCAGATACCACCAATGCCATGGCATCCAAATGCATCAAGTGCATCGTCAATTTTTAATTTTTTCTTTACTAAAATAACGCCATAATAACATATTGGGCTAACTAATGCTCCAATAATAAATGATGCCCAAATTGGTACAAATCCAGCTCCCGGTGTAATGGCAACCAAACCAAGTACCAAACCTGTTGATGCACCAACCAAAGTTGTTTTCTTATCATTTACCATATCAATAAACATCCATGACAAAAGGGCTGCTGCCGATGATATTGCCGAAGTCATAAATGCATGGGCTGCAAGCCCATCTGCTTTTAAAGCACTACCTGCATTGAATCCAAACCATCCAAACCAAAGAATTGTAGCTCCTAATACAACAAACGGTATGTTGTGGATTCTATATGTCATTCGCTCGTAACCTTTTCTTCTTCCAAGAACAATTGCGAGTACAAGGGCTGTTACACCTGAACTAATATGTACAACGTCACCTCCTGCAAAGTCTACTGAACCTAATTCAGCAAGAAGTCCGCCCTGGCCCCATACCATATGAGCCAATGGATAATAAATCACCAAAGACCATAATGCTATAAAAATAAACAAAGCCTTGAATCTCATTCTGCCTACTACTGCTCCTGTTATAAGAGCTGGTGTAATAATGGCAAACATCATCTGAAATGCACAAAATACAAGATTTGGTATTGAATCTGCATACGGTCCTACATTCCAACCTATACCTTCTAATCCAAACCATCTAAAGTCACCAATAATGCCTCCATGATTTCCGCCAAATGCCAATGAATAACCGAACAAAGCCCACATAACTGTTGCCAGTCCCATAATCATAACAATTGCCATCATGGTGTTGACCACATTTTTTCTCCTAACTAAACCTCCATAAAAGAATGCCAGCCCCGGTGTCATAAAAAACACCAACGCAGAGCAAATGAGTATAAACCCTGTGTCTCCTGAGTTCATAACAAGTACCTCCATTTCCTATACATATTTTCCTAATCTCCAATTAAGACATTTTACTTAAAAAGGGGGGGTTAAAATGTCCCAAAAAGCAAAACAAGGACGTGCGACAAATAATTGTCGAACGTCCTTGTTCATTGCAAAGTTTATCATTTGAATGTAAAAAACACAAGTAAATTTAGTGTTTTGTTAATTTTATTAACTTTTTTCTTTATTTATTAAACATTTACAATATTTTATAAGTTTTGCTTATTTTGCGTAGGCTGCTTCCCAGTTAAATGTAACCTTGTTAATTGTATAACTCTTTCCTAAATCAACTACAAACCACTAATCATCTGAGGATTTTGAAGACCATCTTGTGCTTGTATCATTATCTACAATCTTGTCTCCACCAACAGTTGCATTTTCCGCTGATGAAACCTGAACATTTTTACCTAAAGCAATATTTGTATCCTTTGATACAGGTGTACCGTCAACTGTAATTGTTGATGATGCCATTGCTGATGTCAATGACGTTTTACACGGCAGGCAAAAAAAAACTCCTTCGATTAATAGTTCTAACCTACTAATCAAAGGAGTTCCATGTTTATTGATTATAATTTTAAAATCCCATTTTGCTTTTACTTATTCTACAAACAAATTTTATCTGTAATTCACTTGTATTGTCAGGATTTCCGCAATATAGCGATGCACCTGATTCAAATGTGAAGAATATGTACTTATTCCTGCTCATACAAATTCCCTCAAGCATACATGGCAAGGTTTCTGTTTTTACAGGACTGCCAAGTCCACCAGCCTTGCTTACTTTTTTCTTGTATGTAATTAAGGATGAGTTCTTTAATCTGCCATAAGACTGAGCAAATATAAATCTTCTATTTGTTTTACTTATTTTCTGAACAATTAGTCCCTGACTGTTAGCCGGAACATAATAACTGAACTTTCTTGTGAACGTTAATTTTTTCTTTTTAATTTTAACTTTGTAGCCCTGCATTGTTGCATAGTTTGTATTAGCACTTTTACCTGCCCAAAAATAAGTCCCGTCAAAAATTGCAAAGTCTGCATCTCCTGAGAATCTCACACGATAGCCAGGTTTTAATACTTTTCCATGCTTTGCTTTCTTTATCTTGCTGTAACTGTACACAGCTCCATAATCAGGTGTTGATATGTTATTTAAGGAAACAACAAGTCTTCCTTTTACATTGGTAATTGCGCCAACATGATCATAATTAGGCAAGACAATATTTTTTACAAATTTTCCGGTGTACTTACTGTAAACAACCAGTATTGAACGCTTTGCCAAATGCTTATGATACATGGAAACTATTACATATTTTCCAAGAACACAGGTCCCCTGGGGTACATAGTCTGATAAATATTTTAATTTGTATTTATTCTTGTCACCGGCAGTTACTTTTGCCAGATAATTGTCGTAAATTGTCTGATTTGCTGCTCTTCTTTTCTTTTCTGAATTAGTGTAATCCCACTTTAACTTCTTTGCTCTTGCATAAGCCTTTCCTTTTGAGTTTGCATATACAAGCAGTGTTAATTTACTGTCATTTGTAAAAGCACCGTCACCAATTGAAACAATAGTTTTGTAAAGTGTTATCTTTTTAACCTTTGAGCAATTTTTAAATGCGTATTTACCAATGGTTTTAATGTTACTTGACATTGTAAAACTTGTCATGTTTTTACAGCCATAAAACGCGTATGTATTAATAGTTGTTGTAGTGCTTGGAAGCGATACTTTTTTTAAAGATGAGCAACCATAAAAAGCTCTTGCGCCAACTGTTACTGTTGTTGATGATATTGAAACAGTCTCAACGCTGTTAGCGTTCTTTAAAATATTTGAAGGAATTGTTTTCATACCCTTCTTAAAAGTAACTGAGGTAACATTAGATTTTGAACCTAAAATCTGATTTCCATATGTAACGGAACTTGGAATTGTCAGTTTTTTAAGTGCCGAACATGATGCAAATGCCTTGTAACCTATTGTCTTCAATGTGCCTGGTAATGTAACTGTTTTTAAAGCATCACAACCCTTAAATGCATATTGATAAATTGTTGCAATTTTGCTGTTGTCTGCAAATTTTAATGTTTTAATATACTTGCAGTCTTCAAATACATATTCATTAATAGTTGTTACTTTTGCAGGAATTGTAAGAGTTGTTATTGTCTTGTCCTCTTTGTCTCCCACATACTCTACAAGCACACCCTTTTTTACTCTATATAAACCGTCAATTATTTCACTACTTTGTGTTGTAACAGGCTCTGTTGGTGTTTCTGTTTCTGATGGTGTTTCCGTTGGTGTCTCTGTAGGTAAATCAGATGATGTTTCATCTGTAGCTGTTTCAACTGTCTCTCCGCCACTTCCTGTAGGGACCACTTCTCCTAAGTCACCGCTACCTGTATTTTCATTTTGACCTGTAGTAACTTCAATGCTACCGGCTTCTATTTCTGTTACCGTATTAGCTGTCCCTGTGGAAGCTTTTACATCTATAGAAAATAATTTTAAGCCAAACCCACATTGTGTAATCATTGCAATAGCCAAAACAAGGGCTATTTTCCTTATCATTTTTTTAGTCATAGTTTTTCCCTTCTTATGTTCCCAATTTTCCAAACATACCCATTCTACCCTAAAATTATGATGAAAAATAGCCCTTTTCTGCTATCCTATAAAATTATACTAATTTTGTACAATATATTTCTTATGACACCTGTTCAAACTGGCTATTATACAGGTCAGCATAGAATCCTTTTTGCTCCATTAACTGCTGATGATTTCCACTTTCAATTATATCGCCGTCTTTTAAAACAAGAATTATATCAGCGTTCTTAATTGTTGAAAGTCTGTGAGCTATAACAAAAGAAGTTCTGCCTTTTGTTAATTTGTCCATTGCTTCCTGTATTTTAATTTCTGTTCTTGTATCAACAGAGCTTGTAGCCTCATCCAAAATCATCATTGGAGCATCCTCAACCATTGCCCTTGCAATTGTAAGAAGCTGCTTTTGTCCCGCTGACATATTTAACTTTTCATCAAGTATTGTGTCATAACCTTTTGGTAAGGACTTAATAAAATGACTTAACCCTGCTGCCTTACATACTTTATCAAGCTGTTCATCAGTAACATTTTCTTTTCCATAAGCAAGATTTTCTCTGATAGTTCCCTCAAAAGTCCATGTATCCTGTAATACCATGCCAAATAAATCATGTATATTCTCTCTTGTTAAATCCTTAGTTGAAATGCCATCGATTTTTATGTCGCCTGAATCAACTTCATAAAATCTCATTAAAAGATTTACTAATGTACTCTTTCCTGCACCTGTAGGGCCTACAATGGCAACCTTCTGTCCCGGTTTAACATGTTCATTAAAATCATGTATGATAACTTTATCCTTTGTATAGCCAAACTTAACATGGTCAAATTCCACATCACCTTTAATGCTTTTTGGCAGACTTTCAACCTTATGGCTTTCATCTTCCATTTCTTCAGACTCAAGAAATTCGAAAACTCTTCCTGAAGCTGCTGCTGTGGACTGAAGCTGTGTAGCCGCCTGTGCCATTTGCGCCAAAGGATTTGTAAATAATCTTACATAAATCATGAAGGCAACAATTGTACCGAAAGTTGTATAGTCGTTCATTACCAAATATGCACCCATTACACAAACTGCAACATAAGCAAAATTTCCTATAAATGCCATAATTGGTTGCATTAAGCCTGAGAAAAACTGTGACTTCCAATCGCTTTCGCACATTTTTTCATTTAATTTAATAAACTTCTCTTTTTCCTTTGCTTCTCCATTAAATAATTTTACAATGTTATGACCTGAGTAAACCTCCTCAATGTGACCATTCATTGCCCCTAACCATTTTTGCTTAGCTGCAAAGTATTTCTGTGAATGGCCCATTATTAAGAACATTAAAATAAATCCAATTACTGATGCAAGAATTGCTGTTATTGCCATAACCACATTAGTATATACCATCATCACAATTGAACCTACAAACATGGTAACTGCAGAAACCAGTGTGGTAATACTACTTTGCATTGTTGTACCAATTGTATCCACATCATTTGTTACTCTTGATAACACGTCACCTGTTGTGGTTTTATGAAAATAACCAATTGGCAGATTGTTAATTTTTTTAGAAATATTTGTTCTAAGTCCCTTGTTTAATTTCTGGGTGACAATAGTCATTATCAGCGATGTAATATAACTTAGAACTGTTCCCACTAAATACAAAACTATCAAGAAAACACAAATTGACACTATACCGTCAATGTCCATTTTTCCTGTTAGGCCTGCTGAGATTTTATTTGTAATGTCGCTTATTTTGTTTGGGCCGATTAATTTTGTAACTACACCTAACATGTCGCATATAACCGCAATAATCATTACTGCCCAATATGGTTTACAATATTTCACTAATTTTCCAAGAGATTGGAAGGTGTTACCTGTTGGTTTTTCATAAGTCATTCTTCTACCATGCATTTTACACTTCCTCCTTTTCCAATTCTTCTTTTGATAACTGTGAGTACGCTATTTCCTGATAAAGTGGACAATTCTTCATTAATTCACTGTGAGTTCCGTTGCCAACAATTGCTCCATCTTCTATAACTAAAATTCTGTCTGCGTCTTTTATTGTACCAATTCTCTGAGCAACAATAATATTTGTTGTATCTGCAATTTCCTTCTTAATTGTTTCTCTTAGAACTCTGTCAGTTTTATAATCAAGAGCTGAAAATGAATCGTCAAATACAAGAATTTCAGGTTGCTTTGCAATTGCTCTTGCTATTGATAAACGCTGTTTCTGACCACCAGAGAAGTTTCTACCTCCCTGAGCAACCATACCGTCATATTCACCCGGCTGATTTTCCACAAATTCTTTTGCCTGGGCTATTTCAACAGCCTTTTCTATATCATCCATATTAACTTCTGCTTCACCGTAACCTACGTTGCTCTCAATTGTTCCTGAGAACAAATATGCTTTCTGTGGTACAAAACCTATTTTGTCTCTTAATGCCTTCTCTGAATAATCTTTTACATCTACTCCATCTATCAATATCTGTCCTTCAGTTGCATCATAAATTCTAGGTATTAAGTTAATAATTGTACTTTTTCCTGAACCTGTTGCACCAATTAAAGCCACCGTCTCTCCTCTGTGTGCCTTAAAATTAATATTGTGAATTACATTGTCTGCTGCGTCAGGATATGCAAATGAAACATTCTTAAACTCAACTTCACCTTTTAATGTTTCTTCACCCTGTTCTCTTACGCCGTCTTTCATTGAGACTTCTGTGTCAAGAACCTCGTTAATACGCTTTGCAGCAACTGTTGCTCTTGGTAACAAAATAAAAATCATTACCAATAACAAAAATGCCATCAGTACCTGCATTGCATAAGATGTAAATACAACCATATCAGAGAAAAGTCCAACTCTTTCCTTTATGGCAGCCATGCCTGTAAGTGCAACATTGTTTATTAATATTGCTCCAATCCAGTAAATACCTAAAGTTAAACCATTCATGGCAAGATTAAGTCCCGGATTCATAATTGACATTACCAAATATGCCTGTAAATTGTTTTTTGTTAATCTGTTATTTGCCTTGTCGAACTTTTCTTCCTGATAATCTTCAGCATTGTAAGCTCTCACAACCATAAGACCTGTCAGGTTTTCTCTTGTAACTCTGTTTAAATCATCAGTAAGCCACTGAATTCTCTTAAACTTAGGTAATGCAAAAATTACCACAAACAATAAAATAAAAATTACAAAAGCAACTATGGCCAATGTAAGCGCTGTCCACTCAAAGTTCTTTGAACTGATTTTGGCTACTGCCATTACCGCCATAATTGGAGCTTTAATCATAACCTGTAAACCTAAAGCTATAACAAACTGTATCTGTGTAATATCGTTAGTTGTTCTTGTAATAAGACTGGCAGTTGAAAAGCTGTTAATCTCCTTATCAGTGTAAGACATTACCTTATCGTAAACATCTTCCCTTAATCTCTTTGAAAAATTAGCGGCTATTTTTGCAGCAAAAAAGCCAACAACTATCGCTGATGCCAGCGAGCCTAGGGCACAGCCCATCATCTTCCCACCAGCCGTAAATATATCTGACATTTCACTGCCCTTTGTCTGTACAAGCACTGTTATGTCCGACATATAATCAGGCAACTTCAAGTCCAGCTGAACCTGCAAAACAATAAACGCAATGCTTACAATAACCATTGCCCATTCTTTTGCCTTCATATGTTTAAGTAAACGAACCATAATTCCTCCTTGTTATTCCTTAATAATATACCAACTAATAGGACATATTATTTTATTTTGTTTTATTCTAATGTACCAATATATTTTAGCACTCCACACTCTTCGGTGATAGTTTGTTTTCAAACAATACTATTCCTAAAAAAAAGAAATGTCAACAACATTCATTAAAAGTTTACATTTCTTTTTCATTTGTTATTTATTTTCAAGAAGTCGGTTAAGATTATCCCACATTTTCCCGGATACTCTTTTTACGACCTCTCTCTCTTCATCAGTAACACCTTTCATTATCTCATTTTCTGTTTCTTTCATTACCTTATTCAGTTCTTCCAAAATCGGCATTGCCTTTTCCTGTAAAACATAATGTATCACTCTTTTGTCTTTTTCATCGTGAATTGCCTTCACATACCCCTGATTACAGAGATTTTCCATTGCTGTGGATATGTGCCCCTTGTTCATTTTTGATACAAACTGAATATCCTTTGCTGTATTATTTTCTCCACAACTGTTCAAATAACCTATTATTCGTACATCTGCTTTTTTTATATTATATTTTTCCTGTATGCCCTGAGTCTGCTTTTTAAATAACTGTTTAAAAGCCCCCTCCTGCATAAATTTATTCACTCCAAAATGCATATTATTACACCCTTTTATCTTTGATATACTTAATGTTACTTGTTTTTGGAGAATATTTCAACTTTTTGATTAATAAGGAACCACGAATGTGGCCAGCCACATTCCACGCAACCAGCACGTTTTGTTTCCACACTATCTTCCTTTCATGTGAGTGTACATCCCTAGTGGAATAATTTATATGCAATAAGAAATTCTGAAGTAATTTTTTATTACATATAAAAACAGCTGTGAGACTGTTTGCATAAACAATACCCACAACTGTTCTTGTTATCTCTACAGTTAAAGATTATTCTTCAACTTTTTTGTTCTCGAAATATTTATTAATATTAACTAATAATTCATCAGGGTTAATTCCATGTACCATAGCAGCTTCTTCTAAAGATTCTCCAATTGATGATGGACATCCGATGCAATGCATTCCTGCTTCCATAAGAACGATGGCTACGCCTCTGTCTATTGATAAAAGTTCACCCATTGTCATTTCCTTTGTAATCTTTACATCCATTACTGTATCCTCCTTCAAGATTTTGTATTCCAAACCGGCATAATCATCAAATCCGGTTCATTTACTATTGTGTGCCTTATCCTGCAACCATATTCATTTACTAGGATATTGTCACTTACAGTTCACTATTATAACAACTTTCTAAATCTTTGCAAATAATAAATTTTTTATTACATAGAAAAGCGATTAACCGGTATTATTTTTTCCAATTAATCGCTTTTTATGATTTCAAAATATTGTGCTTTATTATTACTAAATATTCAAATTAATCTACAACAAACACTTTATTTCTTTTTTGCCTTTTTAGTTTTAGCCTTCTTTGCTTTAACTTTTTTAATAGTCTTAACTTCTGACCAGCTTCCGTATACAGATTTCTTGCCAACTTTTGTATAGGCTCTGGCTTTTACATAATACTTTTTATTCTTTAATTTCTTTAAAGTAACTGATGTCTTCTTGCTAGTTACATACTTAGTTGTTTTCTTTGTAAACTTCTTTGATGTTGAGTAAGCAATCTGATATCCTATTGCATTTGAAGCCTTTGCTAAAGTAAGCTTAAGTTTCTTTGCTGTTCTCTTGGCTTTTTTAATTGAAGTTGCGCCAACCTTTGTTACAGTAACCTTCTGTTTTGTATAAACTTTTGCTGTTACCTTGCTGCCTAATGAATTAGCTCTTGCTGTATAAACATATCCGTTTTTACCTTTAGCAACATTCTTACCATTAACAGTAAACTTTGTTATTGTAAAGTTATCGTCAGCTTTTGCAATAAGCTTAAATGTATCACCTGGCAAATAGTAGCCTGTGCCTTCTACATAACCGCCGTCTGTACTGCTGTCTACTACATTTGTATATCCACTTGTTACATTAATGTATACTGATTCAATTCCTGCTGTGACTTCTTCTTCGTCACCGTCAATGCTAACTGCACTAGATTTCTTTGTAGTTCCTTTTCCAAAGTTCCAATCACCGTCGTCATCATTGGCCATCTGATTGTTACCATAAAGAACGTATAACTTGTCCTGGACTGTTGTTGCTAAAACATTATCCGCCTTAAAGTTTTCGCTGTTTAAGCTGTAACCTGAAGCCTTGTAGGAATCTGAACTAAGGTTGTATGTAAATGTATCTCCAAGACCTTCTGCCTTTAAATCTGTATAAATAACACCGTTAGAAATTGCACCAATCTGCGCTTCTGTTATACAGAATTCCTTACCATTAATTGTTTCCTTGTAAGCATCTGTAACTTTTCCAATTGTAGCCTTAGATACAGTCCACTTGCTACCATCAAAAATCAAGTTCTTTGGAGTTGATTCTGTTCCGTCTGTTCCCAATGTTACAATTAACTTATTTCCAACCTGAACAGCTTTTGCACAAGCTCGTCCACTTGGCAACTTAGCAACTGTTGTCCACTTCTTTGCTGATAAAGAATACTTCATAACTGATGTATCAAGACTTCCATCCTTCTTAATTCCGCCGAATAAATATAAGTCACCATTATATGCTACTAAATTGTAACCAAATGCCCCCTTAAATTCTTTTGGAACTGCTGTTAATTTCTTCCAACCTTTATTAGTATCATAGTATGCAAGAATTTCTTCTTCTGTGTAACCTAAACCTAAACCTACTGCTCCATAAAGCTTTCCGTTTGTGTAGACAAAATCGCTGTTAGCATATACACTACCGTTTAATGCATACTTATATTCTGCCCCGAACATTTCTGTTGTAAATGGAAATCTTCCTTCATCAAGTTCTGAAGTTCTACCTGCATCTTTTAAAGATTCCTGTTCTTTTAAGATTTCATCTTTTAATTCAGGGAATTTTTTAATTAATTCATCAATATCAATATCCTGACTATTTGATAAAGAACTCCACATAACAATACCTTCATCAGTAATGTATGCCACTTCCTGACCTGTTGATACTAACTGACCGCCTAACATAGAGTTTATGAACTTCTTGTCAGATGTGAATGCTTTACCACATGAGAAGTAACATGTTCTCTCTATTGTTTTTTCTTCTTTTTGAATCTTAATATTTAAAGTTTTATTCTTATAGTTATTTCCGTCAAATGTAACTGTCTGATCATTGTTTGAAAGCTGTTTTACTTCTGTATTGTTTACAAATACTTTAGCATCTTTAAGGTATGAACCTTTAATTTCAACCTGTGATTTAGCGTTCATCTGAATCTTACCAACGCTAATGCTAGGTGTGTCAACCTTTGTTAAGTCCAGTACACCACTTGATGAAACTTTGTTTGCTAATGCCGGTATCTCTCTTACAGAACCAAGCACTCTGTTTTTAACATCTAATGAATTACTGTTACCATATGTATTTGCAATGGCTGCTACTGCACCTGTAACATGTGGTGTAGCCATTGATGTACCATTATAAAAGTCGTATTTTCCAAATTCGTCTGCATTAACATCTTCTTTGCTTACACCAAAATCTTCTACACTAAATCCATACTCGCCATCTGTTGAAGCAACTAAAGCAAGAATAAGAACTTTCTTAGTGTCTTTTTTAACTTTACCTGAAGTTGAAAAACTTAAATGTGTATAACAATTATCCTGCTCTAAGTGTGACATACCTATCATTTCTGCATTAGCAAAATCAAGTTCTCCTGAATCTTTTACATTACAATCAAAAATTCCATACGTTCCAATTGTATCTTCATCTAAAAGACCTGTAATGTTTGTGTTGTCTTTTTTAGGTTTCGCATTTACCTTTAACATTGCACTTACTGTTACAGGAGTTGAAGATTTTTTCAACTCGTATGGTAAATAGAAATTATACTGTTCTTCTGTTGCAATATTGCTTACAGATAAATTAAGGGACTTGTTTGTATTTTTTGCTTCTCCAAAATATGAATTGTGAGTTGTAGTTGCTGTGAATTTTGCACCCTCATCATCACTTGAATGTCCCCAAGGAGCCTCGCCCTGTGCTGCATCTTTTACGATAGCTTCATCTTCAACTACATTAACTACTTTTTCTGTGTCGTATGTATAGAATGTACTACTTAAATCCATTGGGTTTTCGTAAATAGATGGATTATAACAATTATATGAAACTGATGAGAGAATGTTAGTTCCCGGTGCTGCAATGTCTACATTATCTTTTCCATAATTAGAAAAAGTTGCAAGTTCATCATTTTCATTACTTGCTGCAACTGAAATAATGTAATCGCTGTCAATACAGGCAGGACTTGTGTAATATTCATCTACATTTACACCATCATTTCCTGATGCTATAACTGAAAGTGCACCCTTCTTACCAACCATTTCAATAACAGCTTTTAATGCATCTTCTGTTTCGTCTGCATCACCGCCCCATGAGTCATTTACAGCTACAACATTTGTGCCTAATGACTGCGCTTTATAAATATAGTTATAAGCACCTATAGCATCTATTGTTGAACCTGAACCTTCTTCATCGAGGCATTTAAGTGCTATGATCTTTATGTTATCACTTTTTGCAGTTCCACTTATACCAACATTGTTGTTAGACTGTGCTGCAATAATACCTGCACAGTGACTACCATGACCGTTGTCATCTAATGGATCTGCATCTTCATTAGCAAAATCATATCCATGTTTTCCTTTTAGTTCACTTTCATCATAAGGATTGTTCCATATTTTATCTTTTAAATCTTCATGTGTGTAATCAACACCTGTGTCAACAATCGCAACAACTTTTTCCTTATTGTCCTTGTCAGCCAAAGCGCTGCTGTCAGCGTTAATATCTAATCCCTTTGTGCCGCCATTTTGACCAACGTTTTCCTGAGACCACTGATATTTATAATACTTGTCATTATAATCTGAAGCCTTATAAATATAGTTTGGCTGAACACTTATAACACCAACTTTGTTCTTCATCTTTGCAATAAGTTCTTCTGTTGAATATGAATCTGATTCAACTAAAGAAACCTTCACGTCTGAAGCATCATTGTTACTATAAGTTTTCACCTTTCCTTTGCTTTCCTGGAAATCATATGTTTCTTTAATTTTTACCTTACTGTCTGTAATACTCTGTGTTGAAACATTCTTTCCACTTTCCTTATATAGAATGACTGCCTGTCCTTCTACATAACTTTTTTCCTTTTTGTTTTTGTTGTTTTCTTCTTGTTTTATGTCTATAGACGCCTTTGCTGTGAAAGGTGTTCCACCTAGCGCTAATGCTGCTACCAGCATAATAGACATAATTTGTTTGAATGTCTTTCTCATACAAACCCTCCTATAAATTTATTGTTTTTTGGGGCATTGTTACTTAGCAAATGTACGATAAATTTGTTATGCCCACAAAAACATTTATAATTATACATTATTTCGAGCAAAAAATCACTTTTATATCAAATTTTCTTTCCAAACGCGACTTTCCTCTTATTGATTTGTAAACAAATCAATAAGCACGCGGCTTTCCCTTTGCTTTAACTTTTTTATGCGTGGCTTTCCTACTTTACGCGACACTCCTCTTATTGATTTGCATGCAAATCAATAAGCACGCGGCATTCCCTTTGTTTTAACTTTTTTATGCGTGGCTTTCCTACTTTACGCGACACTCCTCTTATTGATTTGCATGCAAATCAATAAGCACGCGGCATTCGCAGAATGCCGCTAAATAAAAGAAGAGACAGGCTCCCGTTTATGCAAGCATAACGGATTGCCTGTCTCTTCTTTTATTATGTCGCTTTACTCAAAGCTTCGCGATTATTTTTGTGGTCCTGCTGAAACAAGTGCTTTTCCTGCTTCGTTTCCTTCGTATTTTGCGAAGTTCTTGATGAATCTGTCTGCAAGATCTAATGCCTTTGTTTCCCATTCTGAAGCATCAGCGTAAGTATCTCTTGGATCAAGAATTCCTGCATCTACTCCTGGAAGTTCTGTTGGAACTTCAAAGTTGAAGTATGGAATTGTCTTTGTAGGAGCTTCGTTGATTGCTCCGCTTAAGATAGCATCGATGATACCACGTGTATCCTTAATTGAGATACGCTTTCCTGTACCATTCCATCCTGTGTTTACAAGATATGCCTTAGCGCCGTTCTTTTCCATCTTTTTAACTAATTCTTCAGCGTATTTTGTTGGATGAAGCTCTAAGAAAGCCTGTCCGAAACATGCTGAGAATGTTGGAGTTGGTTCTGTAATTCCACGTTCTGTACCAGCTAATTTTGCTGTAAATCCTGATAAGAAGTAATACTGTGTCTGACCTTCTGTTAAGATTGATACTGGTGGTAATACTCCAAATGCATCTGCTGATAAGAAGATTACGTTCTTAGCTGCTGGCGCTGATGAAATAGGACGTACAATATTTTTAATATGATTGATTGGGTAAGAAACACGAGTGTTTTCTGTTACGCTCTTATCAGCGAAATCAATCTTTCCATTTTCATCTAATGTTACGTTTTCAAGAAGTGCATCACGCTTAATAGCATTGTAGATATCTGGTTCTGATTCCTTATCTAAGTCAATAACCTTAGCGTAGCATCCACCTTCAAAGTTGAATACTCCGTTGTCATCCCAACCATGTTCGTCATCACCGATTAAGAGACGCTTAGGATCTGTTGAAAGTGTTGTCTTTCCTGTTCCTGATAAACCGAAGAAAATTGCTGTGTTTTCTCCATTTAAATCTGTATTTGCTGAACAGTGCATTGAAGCAATACCCTTAAGTGGTAAGTAGTAGTTCATCATTGAGAACATACCCTTCTTCATTTCTCCGCCGTACCATGTGTTAATGATAACCTGTTCACGGCTTGTGATATTGAATGCAACTGCTGTTTCTGAGTTTAATCCAAGTTCTTTGTAGTTTTCTACTTTTGCCTTTGAAGCATTGTATACTACGAAGTCTGGTTCGAAGTTCTTGAGTTCTTCTTCTGTTGGCTTAATGAACATATTTGTTACGAAATGTGCCTGCCAAGCTACTTCTACGATAAAACGAATAGCCATACGTGTGTCTGCATTTGCTCCACAGAAAGCATCTACTACATAAAGTTTCTTGTTTGAAAGTTCTTTCTTAGCGATGTCCTTTAATGTAGCCCATACATCTTCTGATAATGGATGGTTATCGTTTGCGTATTCATCTGATGTCCACCAAACAGTGTCCTTTGAATTTTCATCCATAACGATATATTTGTCTTTAGGTGAACGTCCTGTGTATACACCAGTCTTAACGTTTACTGCACCTAATTCACTTTCCTGACCTTTGTCAAAACCTTCAAGTTCTGGCTTTGTTTCTTCTGCAAATAACTCTTCGTATGATGGATTGTAAACAATTTCAGTTGTTCCATAAATTCCATATTTTGTTAAATCGATTGCCATTTTAATAATACTCCTTTTCTATCTTGTTTTTCGAAAAGTCACCAAGGAATTTAATTAATTATGGTGCCTTTCTTACCTAAAGCAAAAAAATCTTGCTTTACGCATATATTATACATTATTAATTGACAAATTCAATGCTTAATCAACAAATTTGTGCATTTCGTTAAAAAATTAACCATAAATTATTTTTATGATTGACATGTCTTTTAACCAATAAGAAATCATTCCTTTTGAACTATTGCAAAATTTACAACAATTTCCCAATGTTCTAACTCTCCATTTCGTAATTTTTATAATTGGGGTGGTTTGTATATTCTTTATCATCTTTGATACTTTGTTCCTCTTCCATTACCTGTTTTCTCAATATAGTCCTGCTCGACAAGGTGGTTTAAAATTGATATAACTTTTGATTTTTTCAACCCTGTTTCCTTTACAATTGCAGAACTGGACATAGACTTTGTGTCAAGTAAGTTAAATATAACCGATTCATCGCCTTCTAATGTATTTTTTTCAATGATTGGAAGGCATATTTTAATCATGTTTTCAGTTATTACATATTGCGGCTTTATAGCATTATCTTTATAATATTGATTTATTCTTTTTATTCCGGTTCCGAAACGTTCTATCATATGCAATCTTAAAAACACATTGCATAAAATATAGTTTCTAGGTATGGATATTCCTCCGTTCAAATATTCTTCCTTAGAAATACCCTTTGGTAATCCACCGGGAGAGGTGATTTCTATCCTATTATCATACATGGCCACGTTGATGTTTGATTTCACATCCCATGTTCTATGTGCTAATGCATTTGCTATAGCTTCCCTGAATGCTTCCTTAGGAATCAATTCTTTTATACGCTTTTGATTTGTAAAAATATGGTTTGTTACTACCCTCTTCAACAGTAAGGACTATTACTGATGTATTTTCATTTATATTTAATCTATAATCCGGTACAGGTGAAATACTATCATTTATCCTATTTTCTATATCTGTGCATTCCTGAACGGGATTTTTAACTCCAACTTCAATTCCATCATCATCTACTCCAAAACGTATCTTTTTGCGTTCACTTTACGTTTGATTATTAAACATACTTTTTAGTTTTTGTTTGATTTTACGTTTGATTTTCAGACATATTTTTAAGTTTTCGTTTGATTTTACGTTTATTTTTCAAACGTATTCTTAATTTTTGTTTAATTTACGTCTAATTTCCAAACGTATTTGCTATTTTTTAACACTATTTCAGAATCACAATCTGCCCTACTGCTTTCTTATATTTATCTTCTACAATCTTAAGCCTTCCACTTTCAATTAAATACTCCATTGAAAATACACACAAAAAAGCATCTGATGAAAACAAATGTTGATTTATGTATTCTCTTTGAAGCTTTACATTCTTTGGCATGTTATCTGGTTCTAATAAAGCCTGATACTCTCTAATCAGAGCAAGATTTTCTTCAATCACTTCATTTTTTATATTGTAAGCCATTTTCTCAAGCTTTTCTCTTATTTCTCCTTGTTTTATTGCTACAACACCTAATTCATACCCTCCATCTTTCTTTGTAATATAGCCTTTTTCCAAAAGAAATGTATATTCATCGACGCTAAGAATATCTCCATTAATAAATCTACCAATCAACTTAAGATCCCTTTGTATATTAGGGCCACCATAGTATTCTGTCACTCGTTTATCCGACCATTTGCTATCCACCAGCCACAACTTTAACAGTTCGTCTTCATTCCAACATGGTCCACAAAATTTCTCCGTGATATTTAATATTTCTTTTTCACTCTCTGAATCAACACTGGCAGTAATAATATTGCAACCACCATCCGGTCTAATGGTTGCTGCCTGCTCAAATGTAATTGTTTTTTTAATACTATCTACATTAGCTGTTGCAATCAGATATATTAATAATCCCCACATTCTAAAGTTATCATCCTTAGGGCCTAAAATATCCGGACTATTTAAGTAGTTGTTATTTACAATTTCGTCAAATAATTTTGCAGAAAGCTCTTCTGCTATTTTTCTATAGCATTTCTTAATAATGTTGACTTCATTTTCCCCATTTGTTTCTTCTATAATTATATTGCAAATGTATTTGTTTTTGTCTCTTATAACAAGTTGATGTTCCTCAAGAAATTCGATTTCACTTTCTATATAAACCGGAGAAACATTCATAATATCAGCAATTTCTTCAATTGTTCTTGCTGAATCTTTTATCGTATACAGAATATTTTGAGACAATGCACTTCTTACATACTTTATTGGATTTCCCATTGTTCCCGTATACCCATCATATCTAACCTTTGCAAACTTTATTGGATTAAATTTTAAATCATTTATATTTCTCATCTTTGCCATACCTCGTTTCAATTCGTTCTTTGCCACACTTAGGTGCCACTTTACTGTTCCCACTGGAAGATTTAAAATAGAAGCTATTTCTTTTTGCTTTTTTTCTTCGTAATAATACATAATGAGAATTTGTCGCTGAATCTTAGACAGATAAGCAATTTCTTTTCTAATTCTGTGATAGTTTTCCTTTTCTATCATGCTATCAATTATATCCTTGCCACCATCACTTATTTTAACTTCATTATCATCTATTGAAACATTCATCTTAAAGCGACCATTTCCCCTATAGAAATTAACCAAAGTATTTCTAGCTACGGTCCACACAAATCCATCTACATTAATCACATCTTTAATGCACAGCGACTTATACAATTTAAAAGCTATCTCCTGCGATATGTCTTGTACGTCAGCCTCGTCTGACACTCTTTTCTTTACAAAACTGTATATTCGATTTATGTAATTATTAACGATTTCTCCTGCTTCTTTTTGCTCCATTTTCTCCTCCATTATGTGCTTTATTGAACATGTTCATTAATATAGACACAGATAAGTAAAAAAGGTTGGAACTTTCTCCAACCTTTTTTAGCTTCAATCTTTTTTATTTATCAAATTAGAAAGGGCATCAGATAAAATGGCTTAAACAGTAAATTTTCTTCCTTTCCAACATCTTTCTGAGACAATAAATATATTTTATTTACATTCTTTGAAAATTTTTCAGAGAACTGCTTTATGGACCGATGTTGCCCTGCACCAGAAGATTTAATCTCAAAAGCATTTATTTTACTTCCTTCAGAAATCAGGAAATCCACTTCATAATAATGTGTGCTTCCATTTTTTCCCATATATGATAATACAATTCTCTTCCAGATGCAGTAATCATTTGAGCAATAAGATTTTCATAAAGGAACCCTAAATATAAACATATCATATCATAAACGTGCATTTCTTCAAGGTCTTAAATTTAATTTTTCTACATTTCTTCAAAGCTTGATTTACCCAATTCCTACATTTCTTCAAAGTTTTTGTGTACAAATTGTTTAAATGTAACTCTTTTTGATTTTAAGCTACAACTTTACATTCTTTAAGGAAATAAAGTTGTAGCTAATTACGAGCATATCTAATATTAAATATTATATCCTTTGACATTATTTCTATTTTACTTTACCTCAAGGTAAAGTCCTGCAGCACTATGCTCATAATCTTTTGGAATTTCCAAATCATTAGAGTCATATATTCCATAATAAAATAGCGAAGAAATAGGTTGGAAGAACATTTTCATATCCCAATAAATAAAGTTACTCATCAGTTCTTTTCGCACATATGGCAATAATATTTTTTCTACTTTACCAGCTATACAATCAGAATATTCATATGCGATATTCCTAACTGCTTCTTTTATTAGTGTTGCTATTTTTTCAAATACGTCTCTTTTAAAAATTGGTAATAATACTTTATATCCATTGTCTTTCTTTTCAACCAAGCCGTTTTTAATAAAACAGGCAACCATTTCTTCTTCATATGTATTCAGTTTTTTACTACTGTTTTCAGCTAGTTCCATTAATAGTGTAATATTATCACCATTTACCCACAGGTCACGTCCCTTTGCAAATTCTTCTCCTTCACTTGGAAAAGGGGCACACTGATAATCGTTTACGAATTCAATTTTTCCATAACGTGTGGACATAAATTTTTGAGTTAAACATGACCATTCAGCTGTTTTCGTTTCATCTTGAATAGGATAATCGATATTTTCATCAGCATTGCTGTATTGCATTGTAATCCTATAATCTCTTTCCCCCTCATCTTTATACTTGCCTTTGTACTTTTCTAAATATTTTTCATTAGCAAGATATCCTATCTGATAGCCTGCAATAACATAAAAAATCCACTTTAAATATTTGTAGTTAAAATCATTTCCATAAAAATCGAATTTTAATATTTCATCTTTTGTGTTCTCCAGAGCCTGATTTACTTTGTCGAAATAACCGTTTTCACGAAATTCATAGTTTGCAACTGACTGTGCCTGCATATATGCCTGCTTTGGGAACACACCAAAATTTGAAATATACTTTTTCTTATTATATGGCACAACTAATTTCACTTTTAAAAGTTGTTCCATAATTGGTTCAACATAAATTGGTGCTACTCCCATTTCATCAGAAATTTCATTAATATTCTTCGGTTCTTTTCCACACAAAACACATATCTGTTGTGCTATTTTTTGATTATCAAGTACGCCTGCTGCCTCTCTACAACTATATCCCCAAAACCAATCTATCTCTGCCGGAGCATAAGATAATGTACCAATGTTTCTCATTTTATCAAACCTCTCTTTCACTTTTTTCTTTGCATCAAACAATCTTCTTTTTACAGTTCCTTCCGGAATTTTTAATTCCTGTGAAATTTGTTTTATTAATTGTTCCTTCAAATAAAATCTAATTATTATTTCACGATAGTCTGATGCTAATCTTGAGAGTGAATAATTAAGATACGAAATCTTTTCATCATTAATAATCTGTTCTATCGGCTGACAAATTTCTGCAGCAACACCTCCAGCCACTTCTATTGGCAATGTTTGAGTTTTCTTGTACTCCATATAGTTTGCATATTTATTATGTGCCATTCTCCAATACCATCCATAAAAATTTGTAAACTTTTTTCCTTTCGAAACAGCCTTTAATGCTTCCAATAAAATATCATGAGCTAAATCTTTTGCCGTATCGCTATTAGCCACTCGCTTTATGCAGAACAAATATGTGTTCTCGATAAGTTCATTATTAATGTATTCACTCATTTTTTCTTCCTCCTGTAAATCGATTTACACTATATTAGTCTCTAAAAAAGCCAAAAGGTTCGCTAATTTTTATAACTTACAAATCTACCAAATTTCTTTTCCGTCTCCCAAAAGAATTGATTTTATAATTCTTGTATTTCGTTATATAGCACTGACATTGCATCTTCTTTGGGGAACATTTTATATCGTTATTATATAGAAATGTTCCCCAATAATTAATATTTCGTATGCAACAAACACCTACAATGAGTCCAACTTAAATTGTAAACATATACGTTCACAATTTTCTCTCTTGAAATTTTCATATAATAAGAGTCTCTAAGTTATTTAAACTCAAAGGCTCTCTTTTTTATATAACTTTATGCAAGTTCAGTTTTCTTCACCGCAATAATCACTTTCACTTCTTCTATGTCCTTACCTGTAGCTGATGCTATCTGCTCTGCTGCGAGCCTACATATTAAGAATAATCTGAATTGCTGTTGATACACGAATATATATGTAGCATTTTGTTTTCTTCTTCAATGCATTCGCTCCCCTCTACTGTGGTAAAATCAAAGTTGGATTTTTCAACAGCGTTGCAATAACCGGGGTATATTTAGACACTCCATAGTCTTCAACAATACTGGTTATTCTAGCCCCTGCATCCTTTGATGAAGCCCCACATAAGAAAACCCTTTCAGCAGCAGTTCCATAATCCAACACTATAAATCGATCATGAAATATACCGCCTGTCTTTTTCATTGATATTTTTACGGATGGATATTCTTTGCAAAAATCCGTAAATTCTATATTATGAAGTTTATTGTTCCCAACATTATCGCTGAATAAAGTAATATTTACTCCTGTAGGAGAATTTTTAAGATGTACCAGCGTTCTTAATCCAATATAATTGTCAACGACATATATTGACGACTTTGCCTGCTTATAAATAGACTCATATACCTCATCTGCACTACTAAATTTTGCATTAAACATGAGCCACTTTTCATCATCATCTGAAACAAAGCTGTTCATCATATCCGCCAACTCAGATTTTGTCACAACATCCTTCAAGCCTTCTGCAACATCTGAAATCTGCTTTTCAAGAGATATCATATCTGAGTTGATTTTGTTAATTTCTATTCTGTTGTTAGCAGCTTCCATGCTTAACTGAAGTATTTCCCGCTGACCTATTAAATCACGATTTTCTAATATGTAATCTTTCATTCTCTTAAAAGTCTTCACAAGTGCACGGCTTTGTTTAATTGCGAGCTCGCCACGCAAAACTGTCATAAGCATATATACTCCCTGTTCTGTAAACACATAAGGTTTGTATTTTATATTTGAACCTCTTCCCATATTCAAGGTGAAATTTTTGCACCTTGAAAGATTTTCCACTTCTTCATCATTCAATTCAAACATAAAATCATCGCCTTCAAATTTGGCAATGTTATTCTTAACCTGCCTTTTAAAATTTTTGGTTTCATACCCATAAATCTCTGCCAAGTCTGAATCAAGCATAACTTTTTTCCCTCTGAATTCATAAAGCCGCTCCTTCATGTATTCTTCTGTAATTTCAATTACTGCAATTTCTTTCTTTTTATCTTCTGCCATATATTTCCTTCCTTGTTTTGCGGTCACAAACTGTGACCACAATTCTCATATGAACATAGTGCCGACATCAGCAATATGTCCGATTTATCATTATTATTCTATTACCTCAGCTAACCATTTTCCTTTCCATATTAGACTTTCTCCTCCCACATTGGACCATTTTATTTTTCGGAGCTTCCAATGAATAACCATCTATCTGCATGACTGTAGAAACACGAGTATAAATATAAACCTTTGTTTTTTACTATTCACAATTTTTCTCCTTGACATTTTCACAAATAAATAGTACCTTTTGAAGTAAGAAATGGGTTTTGTACCGTACGTGCTGACTTGTCAGTAGCTAAGCGGGTTGCTCGTTTCTTTTTTTGTTTTTATAACATCGTACAAATATTCTTACCATTGACATCATGTCTTACTATCAGAAAAAGCATGAAAAATATCATCTTTTCCATTTAAATCTTTAATTACATTTATGTTCTTATTTTTCTCCATTCATTTCCTCTAATCTCTTCATGTATTTTAATAAACGCATCTGCTGACTTTTAGATAACTTATGGTAATCTTCCAAAATCTTATGATCCTCAACATTCTTATAATCAATATCCTCTGATAAATTTTCTTTAAATGACTCTGAACCTATAAGCAATTCTTCCACAGAAACCCCCAAAGCCTCACTAATAACCAATAACTTATCAGAAGCCGGATTCGACTTCTTGGTATTCCAATCGCTAATTGTACTGATTGTTATTCCGGTTCTCCTTGAGAGTTCTCTTTGGCTCATTTTCTGTTCCTTCATTATTTCAAAAATTCTTTCACTTATTATCATATTCGCCTCCATTTTATGCACGCTTTTACGTTCATGTTAATACTAGTTAACATAATAGTCAATATCAATATACTTCTTTTTTGTAATAGCTCTACAGATATATACTTTTATACATTTTTCTAAAAGTAACAAATCCCGACTGCCAGTGATATAAAATGCGAAATTGACAACATGATTATTTGGCGTGAGAATCTACAACTATTCTGCATCGTGTTGCAAGTTTTTCTACATTTCTTCCGGACATTCCATTCCAAGAAGACCACAAGCCTCGTTAACAATTTTCTGAACTAAATTAACAAGATTTAGCCTTGCCATTTTTACCATCTCATTTTCTTCTCGAAGTATGGTACATTCTTGGTAAAACTTATTAAATGAAGAAGCAACTGAAATGATATATCATGCTACAATTGAAGGTTCGTAACGATTTGCTGCATTTTTAACTGCTTCCTCATATCCAGATAGAATCTTAATCAGTTCAAATGTCACATCATCAGTAAGTGCATCATAACATATGTTTTTATTTTCAATTTCTACATTACTCTTACGTAATATGCTCTTAGCACGTGCATAAGTATATTGAACATAAGGACCTGTAGTTCCCTCAAAGCTTAATACGTCATCCCATGAAAAATCTACATCCTTAATACGCTGATTAAACAAGTCATGGAATATTACAGCGCCGATTCCAACCTTTTTAGCAACCATTTCTTTGTTAACCAGCTTTGGATTTTTTTCTTCAATGGATTCCGCCGCACGCTTAACTGCTTCATCTAATATATCTTCTGCATATATTATATTTCCGTTTCGTGTAGATAACTTTGCTCCTTCCAAACTTACGAGACCATATGGAACGTGTACTAAATTCGTATACCACTTGTATCCCATTAACTCAATTGCTTTAAATACCTGTTTAAAATGAAGACTCTGCTCAAGCCCTGTCACATATAAACATTTATCAAAATCGTACTTTTCTTTACGATACAAAACTGCACATATATCACGGGAATGGTAAATTGAACCACCATCCTTTTTTGTAATCATACATGGAGGCATGTTATACTTTGATAAATCAATCACATTAGCTCCCTGACTCTCTATTAATAATTTTTTCTCTTTCAGATAGTCAACTAATTCAGGAACCATATTGCGATAATAGCTTTCACCAAGATAAGAATCAAAGGAAATCCCCAACATTTTATATACTCTTTCAAACTCTACCATACTGATTTCTTTGAACCATTCCCATATTGCCAACGCTTCCTGATTCCCCTGCTCCATCTTTACGAACCACTCTCGTGCCTCATCCATTAGCTCCGGATTTTTCTCTGCTTCACTGTTAAATTTAACATAAATATCAAGTAACTCATCAATTCCTCTTTTCTCAACTACTTCTTTACTACTCCATTTTTTATAGGCAACAATAAGTTTTCCAAACTGTGTCCCCCAATCTCCTAAATGATTAATCCTTATCACTTTATACCCTAATTTATCATAAATTTTATACAATGAGTTCCCTATAACTGTTGTGCGTAAATGTCCTACGTGGAAATTCTTAGCGATATTAGGAGAAGAATAATCAATACAGATTGTCTTATCTAAGCCAACCTTTTCTACTCCCAAATTATCTTTTTCCAAAGTGTTCAGTATCATTTCCACATACTTTTCACGGTTTACAAATAAATTACAGTATCCGTTCACCGCCTCTACCGAAGACAGTCCCAACTCTTCTTTAGCATCTTCCAAATTTTCTTTCACTTCATTAGCTATTAATGATGGATTCTTGTGCATTAACTTGGCTAATGAAAAACACGGAATTGCGTAATCACCCATTTTGTTATCAGGTGGCGTCTCTATTAAATCTAATATCGACTTCCAATCCTCTGTATTAACCACTCCTGCTACAACTTTACTAATTTTTTCTTTCATTTTTCTTTTCTCCCTTCTTGTTTTATAAATGAAAAAAAGAACCGCACCCGATTATCACATCTGATAAATCAAATACGGTTCTGCATATGATACTAATTAACATCACCGCATAACAACAAGACATAAGTTCTTGCAGTTATGCGATTTACAATAACTACAAGAACTTATGTCTTCTCTGTCTGCGTCTTAAACTGTTAATTAATAAATGTTTCATTGTTTTTAAATCCTCTCTCAAGATATTTGTATAATATATAGCAAATTCTAAACGCTGTCAATAAATTTTTCGCCATCATACTAAATTATCAAAACATTTCGGCCAAGCCATGCCACTGTCTCCACATGGCTCGATTGTTCAAGAGAAAACATACCCACCCCCTATTGTAAAAGGGAATGGTGGAACGCACCTTTTCCCTTAAAATCTAGTGGTTCGAGCCTGTGTGAACCTTGAATTATCCTATAATTTGTATAGGCAAACAGGGTAAAGCTCTGTTCCTTAAACTTCATTTTTCATGTCACCCCTACAAACTGGAATTTGTAAATATTATTTTACATTTTTATATGAAATCACAATATGACTTGGTGCAAATAATACTGATGCAATAATCAATAGCACTGACCTACTCATAATCCCACTAAATAAGAACAACATTGAAGGAATAATAGAAAGTGCTAATGCTTCGTCAGACCACCTCCCGAACCAAGTTCCCGAAATATTGATTATCATGAATCCGAAACAACCCAATCTCCCTACTTGTTCTGTGACCTCAACATATTTATTGTTCCACTTATTATCAAATCCATCTTTGCACTTAATCGCAATCTCGTTAAAGAACGTTGCGTCTTTTCTCAACCCACGAAGCGACACCATACCGTCAGCTTCCATCTGCTTTAATTGCTCCATATAGGTCGGAGCAAAAGGCTTTTTGAAATGCACATTATAGGGTATGCGTTCCTCAATCATATTTATATTTTCATAGGTTTCATTCTTGCGTTCGTTGTGCCTTTCCGCCTTGCTCACATCAGAAACGGTGTACTTTTTACCCTTGCACAACTCATATCCGCCTTGTTGCTTTTCGCCATTTCGTTCTCCTTTCTCGGCAGGGCGAAGCCATTACACAACATTCTTTGAATGTGTGTAACCCACTATGACACTTTCAGACGTTCTCCATTTGAGAACAGGGCGGCGATTGATAACATTAACTTGCTTTTCCCATTGCCGGGATCGCCCTACAACAGAGTAACCTTGCCAAACAGAATATACGGATACCACAGCCATTTCACTTCTTTTGGCTCAATTTCGCTTGCCTTGATAATTTCAAGATGTACAGTTACATTCATTTCATTTTCAATCATTTTCATAGTTCTTTGTTCTCCTTCTCGATAAATATTTTTGGCAATGCACCACAACACAGCGAAAACTCTGCTTACATTCACTACTGCATTTTCTGCAAAGTCGTTGTAGGTAATGCGATTTCTTTCATTCAGAAACAACGCCCACTCTTGTTTCCGCTTCTTGCTCATTCTCGGCATAGCAAGCAATCCTCCTTTCCTGCCGAAAATAAAAACCACAGGAAAGATACATTAAGCCTTGTTTGTGTCATTTCTCGGGGCGAAAATCAGGAAAAATTTCCTTTCTAAGCCTTTCAAAAAATCGCAAGGTGTTTGTACTAACCTGTGGTTGTGTATGAAATTGTGGGTTTGGGGTAACAAAAAACACCGTATTTCTACGGTGCGTTCTGTCAGATATATTCTGTTTTATGATAGCAGAAAACTGGAATTCACAGTTCTTCCATCCT
>OLOZ01000174.1_pt1 | contig 71885 bp, 65 predicted proteins | sample 1673021 | NCBI WGS metagenome assembly OLOZ01 (sample SAMEA3136747, study PRJEB25190) | human gut metagenome | biome: human gut; feature: human-associated habitat; material: faeces | place: Austria | collected 2013 | reverse complement strand
TATGAAGCAGATTCAGTCTGTAATTGATGCAGACAGCACAAATAAATAGAGGTCTACATATAAAAAGCTCCTGAGCTAATATGCATCAGACACACTTTTGTAAAAAGGGAGTTTTTTATTTTTTGAAGGACACAACAAAATAAATCAATAAAAATGATTAAATTTAACCATTCATTTTTCCAATGTCCTGTGATAGGATATAGAAACATGAAAAGCTGTGAAAAGGAATAGTAACTGCATGCGTTTCCGAAAAGAGAGCTGTCGGGTGGTGCGAGACAGTGGGGACAAAGCGGCGAACTCACCTTCGAGCTTCCGGCTGAATCAGTTTTGCGTGACCGGCAAAGGATCCCGCAAAAGGAAATAGGTTGTGACGGATACCCACCGTTAGCGGGGCACGGCATGTTTGTGCCGGATGAGTGCATGTGTTACATGAAATAGAGTGGTACCGCGAAAGAATTATTCTTCCGTCTCTATGATCTTTCAAAAGATATAGAGGGCGGATTTTTTTTCGCCCAAAACGAAAAACATGGTATGGAGGTCAGGAAAAATGAAGAATGCAAACAAGTATATGAGACAGTATTTTATGCCGCCGGTGTGTGAATACGACTGGGTGAAAAAAGATTATGTGGACGCGCCGCCGATCTGGTGCTCCGTGGATCTCCGGGACGGCAACCAGGCATTGATCGAGCCGATGAGTTTAGAGGAAAAGCTGGAGTTTTTCCGGATGCTCGTAAAGATCGGGTTTAAGGAGATCGAAGTAGGATTTCCGGCGGCTTCCGAGACAGAATTTGACTTTATGCGCGCGCTGATCGAGCGGGATATGATCCCGGATGACGTGACCGTGCAGGTGCTGACACAGGCGAGAGAACATATCATCAAAAAGACGTTTGAGGCGGTGAAAGGGGCGCCGCACGCAGTCATACATCTTTACAATTCCACCTCGGTGGCGCAGAGAGAGCAGGTATTTAAAAAAGATAAAGAGCAGATCAAAAAGCTTGCGGTGGACGGTGCAAAGCTGTTAAAGAAACTGGCGGATGAGACAGAGGGAGATTTCTCCTTTGAGTACAGCCCGGAGAGTTTTCATGGTACGGAAGTCGATTATGCAGTGGAAGTGTGCAATGCGGTACTTGAAGTATGGAAACCGACAGCAGAAAACAAGGCGATCATCAATATCCCGGCAACCGTAGAGACCGCAATGCCGCATGTATTCGCGACACAGATCGAGTATGTCAGCAAAAATTTGAAATACCGCGACCATGTTGTGTTAAGCCTGCATCCGCACAATGACAGAGGCTGTGGAGTCGCGGACGCGGAATTGGGTATGTTAGCGGGGGCTGACCGGATCGAAGGAACGCTGTTCGGAAACGGGGAGCGCACCGGAAATGTGGATATCATCACGATCGCGATGAACATGTTTTCCCATGGGATCGATCCGAAACTGGATTTCTCGGATATGCTAAAGATCCGTGAGACCTACGAGAGACTGACCGGCATGCAGGTCTACGCGCGCCAGCCATACGCCGGAGATCTGGTGTTTACGGCATTTTCCGGCTCCCATCAGGATGCGATCGCCAAAGGTATGGCGTTCCGGGAGGAGAAAAAGGCGGAGAAATGGACGGTGCCGTATCTGCCGATCGACCCGGTGGATGTGGGACGCACCTACGACTCGGACGTTATCCGTATCAACAGCCAGTCCGGAAAGGGCGGTATCAGCTATATCTTAAAACAGAACTTCAGTATTTCGCTGCCGGAAAAAATGCGTGAGGAAGTCGGTTACGCGGTAAAACAGGTATCAGATGAGGAACATAAGGAACTGTCTCCGCAGTGGGTATATGAGATCTTTGAGGAAAATTACATGAACCATACGCCGTATTTCCACATCAGCGAGTGTCATTTCAAGCAGAATGACGGGATCATGGCGGAGGCAACGATCTGCCACGGAGAGAAAAAGACCATCGTGGATGCAAACGGAAACGGGCGTCTTGACGCAGTCAGCAACATTTTGAAAGAATTTTTCGGGATCAGCTATGAACTTTCGGTTTATGAGGAACATGCGCTTTCCCACGGATCGTCATCCAAGGCAATGTCCTATGTCGGTATCACCTGTGATGGAAAGATGTACTGGGGCGCGGGCGTGAACGAAGATATCATCAAGGCATCGATCCATGCGCTGACCGTAGCGGTCAATAAACTGCCGCAGGTAAAAAATGATGAAAAATGTGAAGACGACAGACTGGTTTCTATGTTAAACTTTATACAGACCAACTATCAGACCGTGACACTGGAAGATATGGCGGAGCAGTTCCATTTATCCGAGCCGTACATTTCCAAATACATCAAGGACAGATCCGGGCAGACATTCGGAGAACATGTGGCGGGGATCCGTATGAAACGTGCGAAGAGCCTGTTAAAAAACGGAAACATGACGGTTGAGAATATTGCATACGCGGTTGGCTATCAGAATGTGGAGCATTTTAACCGGGTATTTAAAAAGAACATGGAAATGACGCCGGTCCAGTACCGGAATTTGAGCCGGGAGAACGGCGGCGTATAACAATAAAAAAGCAGGTGGAAATATATGATAACGATCAAAGATATGGCGGAGATTGCGGGAGTGAGCCCGACAACAGTGGCGAATGTCCTGCATGGAAGGACAAAAAAGATGTCAAAAGAGACGTTAAAAAAGGTTCAGGATGTCATTGACCGTTCGAATTATGTTTCCAATATGGGCGCGCGGGTTCTGGCAAATTATGGATCCAGGATCATCGGAGTCATTATGAATTACGACAGAAGAGCCGAGAACAACGCGCTGTCCGACCCGTTTTACGGAACGATCGTCGGAGCGTTGGAAAAAGAGATCCGTGAGCACGGGTATTACATGATGCTCTATATGGCGGGGAGCATTGAGGAGACGGTGCGCCTTGCGTCTTCATGGAATATCGAAGGACTGGTGGCACTTGGATGCCGGCCGGATGAGGCGCGAAAGATCCGTCAGCAGATGGAGCTTCCGGTCGTTCTGATCGATTCCTATTTTGAGGATGGAGTGGAAGACTGTTATAATGTAGGGCTGGATGATTTTGGCGGAGGCTATCGGATGACCAGTTATCTGATCCGCCAGGGACACCGTCATATCGCGTTTTTAGCTGATGAGAAAGAGCCGGTGGGGGTAGATCGTGAACGGCTCAAAGGGTATCAGAAGGCACTGGAAGAAAATGGGATCGAATTCCGGGAGAAAGATTATATCCCGCTCAGTTTCCGGAAACAGACGAGACACACCAGACTGTGGGAATTTTCGCAGGATCGGATCTCAGAATACACGGCGCTTTTCTTTGCGTCAGATTTTTACGCGAGTGACGCGGTCAATATTTTCCGGACGCAGGGGATCCGTGTGCCGGAGGATATTTCCATCGTCGGGTTTGATGATAATGTCTTTGCGGAACATTGCAGACCGATGCTCACAACGGTGCAGCAGGTGGTTGCGGACAAAGCGTACTATGCGTTTGATATGCTTCATAAGCTGATCAAAGGCGAGGAGTGCCCGGAATCGAACATTCATCTGCCGGTAAAACTGGTCATCCGGGAAAGTGTGAAGAAACTGGGTTAAGGATCGCAAACGGAAATAAATAGGTAAGACAGACAGGAGACATCTGTTGTGCAAAATGCACATAGGATGTCTCTTTTTGTTGTGAAAATAATAGGTGTTACACAACACCTATTGCCGTATGTAGGGGAAAATGATACCATATGCATTGTAAGGGAAAGGTGTTACGCAACACCAACATTATTTAGGAGGGATTTATATGAAAGGGAAAAAGATTGTAGCACTTGGATTGATCGCTGTAATGACAGGGAGCATGCTGGCAGGATGTGGGGGTACATCCGGCGGCGAAAGCGGAACCGAACAGACGGCAAAGAGCGATGGAGGAACGGTGGAACTTGAACTGTTTTCCAGTAAAACAGAGAATGCGGACGCACTGCAGAAGATGATCGATGGATTTATGGAACAGAATCCGGACATCAAGATCACGCTCACCTCAGAGTCGGATGCCGCAACAGTTTTAAAAACAAGACTGACCAAGAATGATATTCCGGAGCTTATCTCAATGGGCGGTGATTCCAACTATACCGAGCTTCAGAGCGCGGGCGTACTGCTTGACTTGAGCGGAGACGATTTCATCTCCGAAGTGCAGGATGCATATCTTGAGATGCTTTATGATGTAAATGTTGACAAGGAACAGGCAGCATATGGCGTACCGTACGCAACCAATGCTTCCGGCGTTTTATATAATGAAGACCTGTTTGCGCAGGCTGGAGTGGAAGTGCCAAAGACCTGGAGCGAGTTTCAGGATGTTATAACAAAGCTGGAGGATGCGGGAATCACACCGTTTGAATTCACCTTCGCGGACAGCTGGACCTGCCTCCCGCCGTGGAACAGTATGGCACCGGTCATCCCGGCAGCAGACTTTACCGATCAGAGAAAAGAAGGAAAAACAACATTTGTCGGTACACATGAAGAGATCCTGGAAAAATATCTGTCGCTTTTGGATCATGCACAGGATGATTTCATGGGAACCACCTACACAGACGGTAACGCAGCATTCGCAAATGGCAGTGCGGCAATGATGATCAACGGAAACTGGGCAATTTCCGAGTTCTTAAATACAAATCCGGATATGAATGTCAATATGTTTGCATTCCCGTCCGTAGATGATGAGAGCAAAAACACGGTAACTTCCGGTGTAGACGTATTATTCGCAGTATCCAACCAGGGAAGCGAAGAGCAGCAGGAAGCAGCAAAAGAATTTATCCGCTACGCGCTGACCAAAGATGTTGCACAGGAATATATTGACGATCAGTTCGCATTCTCCGCAGTAAATGGTGTGGAACAGCAGAATGAGACGGTATCCGGTGTCGCAAAAGATATCGCGAACGGCAAGGTATCAAACTTCCCGGATCACTACTATCCGAACGGATTTGATCTGTCAACGATCTTACAGCAGTTTGCTTTAAATAAAGTAAATGGCATGGATGATACCGAAAATATTTCAGAAACACTGGCATCCTGTGACGAGCAGTACGATGCGGCAAATGTAGAATAAAAACAAAAGAGGCGTTTGTATGAGACAGAAAAATAGAATTAACAAGGCATTTTATATTATGACAGTGCCGATGGCGATCCTGTTTTTCTGTTTTCATACCTTTCCGTTTCTGCAGGGTGTGTTTTACAGCTTTACGGACTGGAAAGGATATGGAAACTGGAAATTTGTAGGATTGCGTAATTATCTTCATATCTTTCAGGATAAAAATGTGCTCTCTGCATACCTTTTTACTTTTGAATTTGCGGTCTGCGCGACCATACTGGTCAACGTGTTAAGTCTTTTGGTGGCATGCGCGCTGAATGCGAAGATCAAATGTAAAAACTTCTTAAAAGCAGTCTTTTTCCTGCCGTATATGCTTGGAACACTGATCATCAGCTATGTATTCAAATACATTTTTTCCAACATCATTCCGGCGTTCGGAAAGGCACTCGGCATTGCGGCGTTAAGCAGCAATGTACTCGGAACCAATCATGCGTGGATCGGGGTACTGGTGGTTACGGTATGGCAGTCCATGGCGTTTAATACGCTGATCTATCTCTCAGGACTGCAGACGGTAGACCGTGATCTCTATGAGGCTGCGGCACTGGATGGCGCGACCGGCTGGAAACGCTTTATCAAGATCACGTTTCCGCTGATCGCACCGTTCTTTACGATCAACATGGTCCTTAGCGGGAAAAATTTCCTGATGGCATTCGATCAGTTTATCGCAATGACCAACGGCGGACCCGGAACGGCAACCACAACGATCTCCGTGCTGATCTATAAGAAAGGCTTCAGTGGCGGACAGTTCGCATACCAGTCGGCAAATGCGGTGGTACTGTTTTTAGTAGTAGTATTGATCTCGGTATTTCAGCTTCGGGTATTGGAGCGAAGGGAGGCGAAGGTGAACTGATGGAACAGGTGATAAAAACAAAAAAAGAAAAGGCAAATCTGCCACTTACACTGCTTTTATTTCTGATCGCGATCCTGTTCATTTTCGGACCGCTCTATATGACAGTAGTGATAGCCTTAAAAAGTCCGCAGGAGATGGGAAATGTGCTTGCACTTCCAAAGAGCATCCAGTGGAGCAATTTCACGAAGGCATGGGAGATGACAGATTATCCGAGAAAATTCGGAAACACATTGTTTATTACGCTGGTAAATCTCGTATTTACCGTATTTACCAATGCGATGGCTTCCTACGCGATCGCGAGAAACCGTAAAAAGAGCAGATTTTTCAATTTCCTGTATTACTATTTTATCAGCGCAATGTTCATTCCGTTTAATGTTCTGATGCTTCCGTTAGTAAATGAGGCAAATAAATTTCATATCGATAATGTCATCGGTATCACATTTTTGTATATTGTATTCGGTATGCCGATGAATACGTTTCTGTATACCGGCTATATCAAATCCATACCGGAAGCGCTTGATGAGGCGGCAGTGATCGACGGCGCAACGCCGATCCAGACCTTTGTGCTTATCATGTTTCCGATGTTAAAGCCGATGACGGCGACGGTTGCGATCCTGTCCGTGATGTGGACGTGGAATGACTTTTTGATGCCGCTCGTACTTTTAAGTGACAAGAGCCAGCAGACATTACAGCTTGCGCAGTACATTTTCCAGGGACAGTTCAATACGCAGTATAACCTGGCATTTGCCTCGTATCTGCTAGTTCTGCTTCCGGTGCTGATCTTTTATGTGATCTGCCAGAAATGGATCATTTCCGGTGTTGTGACCGGTGCGGTAAAACAGTAAAGAAAAGAGAAAAGTGAGGAAAAAGATATGAAAAACACATGGTGGAAAGAATCTGTGATCTACCAGATCTATCCGAGAAGCTTCTGCGACAGCAACGGCGACGGCATCGGAGACATCCAGGGTATCATAAGCAAGTTAGACTATTTGAAGCGGCTTGGGATCGATATTATCTGGCTTTCTCCGGTCTATGAATCACCGAATGACGATAACGGATATGATATCAGTGATTACAGAAAGATCATGAAAGAATTCGGAAGCATGGAGGATTTTGACCGGCTTCTGGCGGAAGCGCATGTGCGCAACATCCGTATCATCATGGATCTCGTGGTCAACCATACATCCGATGAACATGCATGGTTTGTGGAGAGCAGAAAGAGCAGGGAAAACCCGTACCGTGATTTTTACATCTGGAAAGAGGGAAAAGACGGAAAAGAGCCGAATAACTGGGGATCCTGGTTCGGCGGAAGCGCATGGCAGTATGATGAGACGACCGATATGTATTATCTGCATATTTTCTCGAAAAAGCAGCCGGATCTGAACTGGGATAACGCGGATGTAAGAACGCAGGTCTATGATATGATGCGCTGGTGGCTGGAAAAGGGCGTGGATGGTTTCCGCATGGATGTCATCAGCCTGATCTCCAAAAACCCGGATTTCCCGGATGGTGAGGTAAAAGGGTTGTATGGGGATCTGACCCCGTACTGCGCGCATGGCCCGCATGTCCATGAATATTTACAGGAAATGAACCGCGAAGTGCTCTCAAAATACGATATCATGACGGTTGGAGAGACCGCATGCGTAACACTTGAAGAAGCGAAAAAGTATGCGGGAGAAGACAGAAACGAGTTAAATATGGTATTCCAGTTTGAACATGTGGAACTTGGAAGCGGAAAATACGGAAAGTGGAACGATGCTCCGGTCGATCTGGTGCAACTTAAGAAAGTGTTCAAAAAATGGGAAGAAGGCCTTGAGGGGATCGGCTGGAATGCGCTGTTCTGGGGCAACCACGATCAGCCAAGGGCGGTTTCCAGATTCGGGGACGACAGAGAATACCGTGAGTGCTCCGCGAAAATGCTCGGTGTCTGCCTGCATCTGATGAAGGGTACGCCTTATATCTATCAGGGCGAGGAACTCGGCATGACAAACGCCGGTTTTGAGAAGCTTTCAGATTACAGGGATCTGGAATCGATCAATGCATACCATGAGCTGGTGGAGGAACAGGATGTCCCGGCAGAACAGATGATGACTTATTTAAAGAAGATCAGCAGGGACAACGCGAGAACCCCGATGCAGTGGAATGATGAGGAAAATGCCGGATTCACGACCGGAACACCGTGGATCGCAGTCAATAAAAATTACAGAGAGATCAACGCAAAAGCGCAGATCAAAGATCCGGATTCTGTATACAATTTTTACCGGAAGCTGATCCAGCTGCGGCATGAGGAGGAGATCGTGGTACACGGCAGCTTTGAGATGCTCTCAGAGGACAGCGAGCAGATCTTTGCGTATCAGCGTGTGCTCGATGATACAAAGCTGGTGGTGTTATGCAATTTCACGCCGAACCATGTGGCATTTGACGGATTGCCGAAGAAAGCGAAGATCGTGATCACAAACTACAAGACTGAGGGAGGATCGTTTCTGCGGCCTTATGAGGCAGTGGCGTATAAAGTTCCGGTGGAGGAATCTTCAGACAAGTAAATCGCTGCATGTAACATTAAAGACATTCGTGTCTGGTAAAAATACCGGGCGTGAATGTCTTTTTTGGGCATCAGATAAGTTTGACAATGAAAGCGTAATTACCCGCATATTTCGTATGTTATGGACAGTATGAGGAAAAATTCGGGGAGCGATAAAAGAAAAGGGCGTTTGGTTAATTCCAGATGATGCGATAATATCAATTCTATATATACAATGATTGACTCGTTAAGTGAGGAAGAACTGTTTAAGCCACACATGAGAAAATGGAAGAAGATTGGTTGTAATCTGAAATATGGGTAAAATATCACAAAAATCGAATGAGAATTTTGTGGCTGGTTACACGTTTAACCTTTGTAAAAACCATATTTCTATTGTAATATTGAACCAGAATATCAAAAATCAGAAATCAATGTGGCACAGAACAGAGGAGAAAAAATGAATAAAGAAATGACCGTAAATGGGAAAAGCTATACAATAATTAAATTGTTAGGAAAGGGGAAAGGTGGATATTCTTATTTGGCAGAGTCTGGAAATAACAGGTATGTTTTGAAGCAGATACATCATGAACCTTGTGATTATTATCAGTTCGGAAACAAGCTTGAGGCAGAAATCAGGGATTACAAGAAATTGAAAGAAATCGGAATAAAGATGCCTGCCATGCTTGAAACAGATGTGAAAAATGAACGTATTTTGAAGGAGTTTATTGACGGTGACACGATTTATCAGTTGGTTTTAGAAGACAAGATGAAAACTGGCTATATCGAGCAATTGCATAAAATGTGTGCGCTGTTATATGCTGCCAATACAAATATTGATTATTTTCCAACGAATTTTGTTGTACATAATGAAGAAATATATTATGTGGATTTCGAGTGCAACGATTACATGGAAGAATGGAATTTTGAAAACTGGGGTGTAAAATACTGGTCAAAGACACCGGAATTTCTGCAGTATGTGAAAGAACATTCATGATACAAGTATTGTTTTCGTGCAGTGATAATCAATAATTACTTTCCAGATGTGTTTTACAAAATCGGAAGTTGAAGGAGAAATTTATGCAATGAAAGAGAAAATATCTACCAACAAAATATTGGCTTCGACATCACTTGTGTTTGGTATACTCTCATTATTTTCCTTTGTGCTTTACTTTTACAGCGCAAATCATGCGCCGTATACCTATATTGATGTTATATTTTTGGGACCATTATGCTCGTTTATTGGAATCGTGATTTCTATTATCACACGAAAGAGTCGAAAAATACATCCTGCGCTATGGATATTAGGGATTATTAGTTGCATGCTTGGCTTTATTGTATGTATGTTTGTTTTTAGTATGTTGATAGTGCTAATGGCAGCTAAATAGGTAATAAAACCACGAGATGTTCCCCAATTATTGGAGCAGGCGGAGTGCCCGAAGCAATAGAAGCTGCAAATATAGATAATCAGAAGAATACACTGAAAAACAAGCATTTGCGGGAATGATACGAATCGTATCACGTATGTGAATGAGCGTTTCTTTCATAGTTTTAAGCTTTTTGATAGGGTGGAGATGTCGGAAAGACAAACCAAAACAGAAAGGTGGAAAAAATTATGAAAAAGAACGAAAAAAAAGTTTACTGATTGGAAGTATATTCATTGCAATGTTTGCAGTATGGACAGTTTTGATTTTGACTGTGGATGTGCAGCCACTTGGTCAAAACGGAACAGGTATTGGATTTGCGGCATTCAATTGTTGGTTTCACCATTTTACAGGGGTAAACATGGTAATTTATACGATTACCGATTGGATGGGGCTTGTGCCTGTCGCAATATGTCTTAGTTTCGCAGGTATTGGTCTGGTACAGTTGATTAAAAGAAGAAGCCTTTTCAGGGTGGATGCAGATATTATGATCCTGGGTGTATATTTTGTCATCGTGTTTCTGGCATATGCGATTTTTGAAATGATCCCAATCAATTACAGACCAATTTTAATAGAAGGAAAGATGGAGGCTTCTTATCCGTCCTCCACTACATTGTTGGTATTGAGTGTAATGCCTGCTTTGATCGAGCAAATCCAGCGCAGACTGTCTGGCATTACAGCGAAACGAATTATAAAGATTGTGGCAATCGCTTTTTCGGCATTTATGGTGATTGGAAGATTGGTTTCCGGAGTACATTGGTTCACAGATATCGTAGGTGGTGTCCTGTTAAGTGCTGGTGTGTTTATGCTTTATAAAGCGGCAGTTATGCTGGCATTAAAAGAAAAATAGAACAGGCATGGGAGGTATAGATTTTGGAATTTCATGAAAAACTTCAGGAATTAAGAAAAAGTCGAGGTTTGACACAGGAAGAATTAGCCGAGGCATTATTTGTTTCCAGAACCGCTATTTCAAAATGGGAATCTGGAAGAGGATACCCAGGCATAGATTCGTTAAAGGAAATATCCAGCTATTTTTCTGTATCAATTGATGATTTGTTATCTGGAGAACAATTGATTTTCATAGCAGAAAAAGAAAACAAATCAAATCTCAATAGTGTATGCGATTTGTTATTAGGGTTTGTTGACTTATTTTCGCTGATGCTGATATTTCTTCCGCTGTATCCGAAGCCGGTCAATGGATATATCTATTCAGTAAATCTCTTTGGGTATGTAGGTAATAATACCTTTATAATTAAGATTTATTGGGCATTGTTTGTCAGTTTAACGATTATTGGAATTGTAAAAATACTGATGGTCTATTTCAAATTTGAACAAGGCAAAAAGATAGTTACATCTTTGTCTGTAGGACTCAGTATAATTGCTGTTTTGTTTTTGGCTATGGCGAGAGAACCGTATGCGATAACCGTAACATTCCTGTTATTGCTTATCAAAGGCATTTTGCTTTATAAGCAAGCTAAGGCAGGTTGAGAAGTTTGTAAGATCTCTTTCTATTACCATTCCGGCTAAATATGAGGATGAGATCTACAAATTATATCCAACAGATATATATTATATTGAGACAATTGACAGGCGTACATATCTGTATACAGCCAGTCGGGTTTATCAAAGTAGTGAGAAGCTGCTCTCGTTAGAGAAACTCTTAGAGGCAGCTGATAAAGGAAATAAATGATTTACAGATAGATGGATTGCCACGGGTAGACAGATTAAACGCACTTGTGGGAAAATATGTGAATCTGGAATATACACTGCCAAATGGACAGATATATGAATCGATAAAAATATATAAACGTACCTGACTTTTTTGCAGATTGGTATTATCGTAAAGCTAACGATGAGTAGCAATAAAGCTATAAAACGGTAAACTATATATCACAGGGAGACAGGTACATAATGAGCAATAGCCGAAAAGAAGAGATCGTTCTTGTAACACTTGAACTTGCAGCCGACAAAGGTCTTGCAAATGTTTCTATGAGTATGATTGCAGACAAAATAGGGATAAAGAAGCCTTCACTTTATAAACATTTTGCTTCTAAGGATGAGATTGTAGAAAATTGTCGGAGGCATATATGATGACAGATTACTCGTGAAACCAATGAAATCTGCGATTTCTTATATGCCAGCAACAACTTATGAATTACCGTATGATGGAGCAAAAGAAATGTTGTTAGTAGAAGATGTTGACAATAAAGAATTCCTGGCGGGGCTGTTTAATGCAATGTACGATGAATTGCCAGCTCATAAATCAAAAAACAAAAAGAAGTAGACAGCCCAAGATATAAGAATCGCATTTGAGAAACGCTGGTAAAAATAAGTTAGTGTATGTTAAAAAATATGCATTAGCTTATTTTTTATTGTCAATGTATAAAAATATCCTTGACATTAGTACGATCTTTTCCTTTTGCAGAACATAGATCTTCATGGTCATTCCGGCGTTAGTATTGCCACAGATATTAGGAATCAATGGAGTATGGCTGTCAATCACGGTGGGAGAAGTATGTAGTATCGTTATGAGTATTTATTATTTCAGGAAATACAGAGAAATTTGGACAGGTTTGATATAATAAATGTAGTTTCGAGTAGTTAAATTGAAAATCTTTTGATAAAATGAGATCAATAAGAAAAATTTTTAGTTGTAACAGAACGGAGGATGTACTTATGGATGAGAATATCAGAAAACGCAACGAATGTCTGGCACAGACTGTGATCAGGGGGTTACAGTCCCGGAATATGTCCGGTTATTATGCGGCAAATAAGGAAGAAGCAAAAAAGCAGGCATTGGAACTGATCCCGGAGGGCAGCAGGATCGCCATGGGTGGCTGTATGAGCGCACATGAGATTGGACTGATCGAGGCTCTGGAAGCAGGAAATTACAACTATATTGACCGTTCCAAGCTGGATGCCAGAGCGGGACTTATGGCAGCTTATGATGCCGATGTCTTTCTTTCAAGCGCGAATGCCATCACAAGCGACGGTATCATGGTCAATATCGATGGAAATTCCAATCGTGTTTCCTGCATTGCACAGGGGCCGAGGAAGGTTGTATTTATCGTTGGACTGAATAAGGTATGTGACGATCTCGACGGTGCCATGAAGCGCGCCAGAAATGTGGCGGCTCCCTGCAACGCGCAGAGATTCGACATTAAGACCCCCTGTAAGGAGACGGGAAAGTGCTTTGACTGCAAGTCCCCGGATACCATCTGCTGTCAGTTTCTGATCACCAGATATTCCAGACATACGGACAGAATTCATGTGATTCTCGTCAATGAAAATCTGGGATTCTGATGGAGGAGAAAAGGCAGTTTATCATTGTGGAAAAATTCAAGTATTTATAGAAAGAGGCAATGTGGTATGAAAAAGGAAACATATTCGATAATATTTAGTAGTTTAACAGGTAATACAAAGAAACTTGCTGATGCAATCCATGAAGTGTTACCAAAAGATGAGTGTGAATATTTTGGTACGACAGAAGCACAAGTACCTCAGTCAGAATTGCTGTATATTGGTTTTTGGACAGACAAAGGTAATGCGGATAAGAATACTTTAGATTTGTTGCCTAAATTAAAACACAGGAGAATTTTTTTATTTGGTACAGCTGGTTTTGGTGGCAGTGATATATATTTTCAAAAGATTCTCGGACAGGTCAAACAGTCCATTGATTCAAGTAATGCTGTTATCGGAGAGTATATGTGCCAGGGGAAAATGCCCCAGTCTGTGCGGGAACGCTATATAAAAATGAAAGAGGATCCTGAGCATCCGGCTAATCTTGATGCATTGATTGAAAATTTTGACTGTGCTTTGTCCCACCCTGATATGGACGACTTGGAAAGACTAAAAATGATCATTATGAAATGATGACCTGCTTTTCTTGCTTGCAATATTTGCAGGAATAATCCTTATAAAAGGAATATTAGTAAAAAGTAACAAAACGGTGCTTTGAATTTTGGAACGGGTTATGCGTTTAACCGTTGAGAAAACGGTATTTCTACTGTACTATGTAATTAAAATATCAGAAAAAGAAGGAATGGGTATGGCGCAGAACAGGGTTCGCATCGTGGATGTTGCAGATGCATTGGGGCTTAGTACAGCGACGGTTTCAAAAGTGATTCATGGTAAAACCGGCAAGATTTCAGACGAAACAGTAAAACGTGTCCAGCAGGAGCTCGAAAAGTCAGGATATATCCCCAATATGGCAGGAATATTGCTTGCAAGAAATAATTCAAGAATCATCGGCGTGGTGGTGAATGACCATGTTAAGTATGAGGGCAGGGTTTTAGAAGATGGATTTGTGATGGCATCATTAAATGCTCTTTCTCACGAGGTGAATGAAAAAGGATATTTTCTGATGATAAAAACAACATCAGATATCAGTGAAATTCCGGTGTTTGCTTCCATGTGGAATATGGATGGCCTGATTTTGATGGGGTTTTGCGAAGCGGATTATGAGAAGCTCCGCAATCAGATGAGAATCTCTTTTGTTGTGTATGATGGTTATTTTGAAAAATGCTCAAAAGTGGTTAATCTGGTAATTGACCACTATGACGGAGGATGTCAGGCAGGAAAATATTTTAGAGAGCTTGGTCATGAAAAAGCATTATGTATAGCAGATAATTTCATATGCATGGATAAGGAGCGAATCGAAGGATTTTGCAAAGCGTTTGAGCCGGGTGAGACATTGATATGGCAGATTCCAAAGACCGAAAAGGAAAGAGTATGTTTTTATCAGGATAAATTCTCAGAATTATTAAAGAGCAATGTTACAGCTGTTTTTGCGGTATCAGATTTTTATGCACTTGAGTTTATGCGATTTTTACAGGGAAAGGGCATACAAATTCCTGGGGATATACAGATAATCGGATTTGATGACAATATGTCCAGCAGAGAAAGCAATCCTGCACTTACGACGATTCATCAGGAGGCATCCATCAGGGCAAAAACTGCAATTAAATGTCTTGAGGCAATGCGCGATGGATTAGACTGTGAGACGGAAATCGTGTTACCGGTTGAATTAGTAAAAAGGGAAAGTACGAGGTTGCTATAATGTCAAAGTTTATGAAATCATTATGTAAAATAGCAATTCCTGTTACCTTACAAAGTATGCTGCAGGCATCATTTTCAATCGTTGACCAGATAATGATTGGGCAGTTAGGAGAAACTAATATATCAGCAGTTGGATTATGTGGTAACTTTTCTCTGATTTTTTCCGTGGTGATTGGTGCAGTAAGCACTGTGGCGGGAATATTGATAGCACAGTTTATTGGCGCTGACGATACGAAGGAAGCCTGGAGCAGCTTTCATGTGAGCCTCATTTGTGGAATTATAATTTCTGCGATGTTCCTGTTTGCATCGGGAGTTTTTTCATCACAGATTTTGGGACTTTATACTAAGGATATGAGCATTATAAATGCAGGTGCAGTCTATTTTAGAATTATAGCGTTTACATATATTCCAATGGCAATCAGTGCTTGTTTATCCTCATGGCTGCGCTGTAAAGAGCATGCAGCAATACCGTTTTTAGCAAGCTTTGCAGCGGTTGTTATAAATACAGGAATGAATTATGTACTGATATTTGGAAAATTCGGATTTCCATGCATGGGAATAAAAGGGGCTGCAATCGCAACTCTTGTTTCCCAGTTGTTTAATCTGGTATTTATTGTCATCGGATTTGCAGTTTGCATTAAAAAAGATGGAGATAAGCCAGTACTGTCATTTCATTTTGAAAAGATTAGTTTTGGGGATTATTTTATAATGATTGTGCCGATTCTGGTCAGTGAATTTTTGTGGAGCCTTGGACAGAATGTGGAATCTGCGGTATATGGTCATCTCGGCACATCAGACCTTGCCGCCTATACGCTCACATGTCCGATACAGGGTCTGATCGTAGGTGCTTTAAGTGGATTATCCGCAGCGGCCGGAGTAATGGTTGGCAAGAGACTTGGTAAGAAGGAGTATGATGACGCATATCGGGAATCTAAGAAGATTATGTATGCCGGCTTGATCGGTGCAGTGCTCGTATCGGCAGTGCTCATTCTGATGGCAGGTGCCTATACCGGATTGTATCATGTGGATTTTGGCGTAAAAGAACTTGGAAAAATTCTGCTTGTTGTATTTGCTTTGTATGCGCCGGTTAAGGTGGAAAATATGATCCTTGGCGGAGGCATTATAAGAAGTGGTGGAAATACCAAAATCATCATGATGATTGACATTGTTGGAACATGGTGTATCGGAATTCCTCTGTGTTTTCTTGCGGCATATGTGTTCCGGTGGGAAATTGTAGGTGTATATACACTGCTTACGGCAGAAGAGATATTTAGGCTGGTTGTATCACTTATTATTTTTAAGAAACGTAAATGGATGATCAGTTTATCATAGTGTGAGATGATGGGTATGGATTATATCAAAGAAAAACTGTTCCGGCAGTTAGCGGTTGACTATTGTTGTTCCGTTTCAGACATTAAGGATAATAAAAATCATTTTACAGAATATAAAACGCTGGAAGGCAGGAGACAGTTTGAAAAGGTGGATGATGATTCAAAGAGATGGTGACGGTGAAATAATGCAGACACAGAAAAAGAAGCGGATCTATATCGTACTTCTTGTATTAGGCGTGATCGGTGCGGTCACAATCCTCTTTTTTTCAGGCGAAAAATGGCTGGCGGATGGTGAGTATTATATCCCGGGCAGCGCGATGACAGTTGCATTGATCTTATGTATCTTTTGGCAGGGGGCATTGATAACAGGGGTATGTTTCTTATCAGCGCAGCTAAAAAAACGTTTTCGAGGCTGGGTCAAAACTATCCTAATGGTGCCAACGGTTACAGCCACTATTTTTCTTGTTTTGTTTCTTGCATGGAATTGGATTTTATACAGTTTTAAGTTTGAGGAAAAGGTAGAACAATATGATGATCACATAGCGCTGTATGTGGACAATACATTTGTGAGAACAAGATTCAGATATCCGCATTATATGTATGAAGAAAACTGGCTGATCATGAGAAGGTTAAGCGACGACGAGCTGAATGAAGCGATTCTGAAATATGGCGACCCGGATAAATATTATAATTAAAAGAAGAAATCGTTGGAATTGCCAGCATACAATTTCAGAAATGGAAAGAAACAGGAAAAAAGAAAACCGGAATGGATCTCATCCCGGTTTCTTTTTCTATGCAGCCACAGACCGCGTTATGCCTGTTCGCCAAGTGAAGTTTTGCGAAGTACAGCAAAAATGATGATAGCGTAGACACCACCGATCAGAGCGGTGATCAGCTGTGTGACAGAAAACTGAAGCTGTAACACATGCATTTTCGGCAGCATATTTGCCGGAAGCATGTTCGGCAGAATGATAAGGGAGATCAGGATTCCCATAAACAGAGCTTTCAGTACAGCGCCGATCGCGATCGATACCGGAAGACCGGCAGTTTTTCCAAATTTGTTTCGAAGAAGCGCTACGGCAACGACCAGAATGATGTTTCCGATCATGATACACGGAAACATAGCCGGAATAGCCGCCATGATCGGGCTTCCCGTAATGAAAAAGGAAGTGATCGGGGTAATGATGCTTAAGATCACGCCACAGGCAGCACCGGCATAAATGGCAGTCAGTATCAGGGCTGCATTAATGATCGGTCCGGTTAAATATACACTCACATTTTTGAAAAACTGGCTTACAATACAGATTGCAAGCATGATCGCGGTGATAGTAATTTGTCTGGTTTTCAATTTCATAAACAGAATCCTCCTTGGTGTTTGTATCAACGCAATGATACTCCTGTATGGAAAGAAACGCAACCGCTTTAAAGTTTCAAATGTAATGCAGGGATCAAATACAATGTACAACTTTAAAAATTTTATTGACAAAAAAATAAATGTAATCTATAATGACAATAACGACAAAGGCGTCGAGGGAAGCTCGAATGGTTTTGTCGTTTTTTTTATCCTCAACTGAGGAGTTGCGGGGTGCGCACCCGCGAAATATTTATCCGGATAATAATTTCATGGAGGTGAACGCACGAGCAGTTATTGAAAGGAGAAAAGTGAATATGAGAAATACATCAAAATATGATGTAGATGGAGTTCCATCGTTGAAAGAAGCTTTGCCATTGGGATTTCAACATACATTAGCAATGATTGTGAGTAATATGCTGCCTGGTGTTTTGATCGCTGGAATATTAGGCTATACAGGGAACAGGGCGGCAAATTTTGTTCAGTGCATGATGTTAAGTGCAGCAATCGGAACATTATTGCAGTTATATACAGTTAAGATCTTTAAAGGCGTGAGAACAGGATCTGGATTGCCTATTGTAATGGGAATGAATTATGTATTCCTTGGAGTATATCTGTCAGCAAGTTCCAGTTTTGGAATGAATGCTTTGATGGGAGCAATTGTTGTTGGCGGTATTTTTATGGTATTTTTAGGATTTTTTATTCAGAAAATACTAAGATATTTTACTCCGACAGTAACAGCTGTTGTGATTTTGGCGTTGGCATGTGATCTGATAAAGGTGGCAATGCGGAATATAGGTGGTGGAACAAGTTCAGATACCTATGGATCAAGCATAAACTTTTTCTTTGGCTTGGGAACGGCACTGCTGATTGTATTGCTGGGACATTTCGGAAAAGGATTTGTAAAAGAACTATCCATATTGATCGGAATGATAGTGGCTTATATTGTTGCTGTTTTTGCGGGGCTTGTAGATTTTTCAAGTGTAGCAGAAGCAAGTTGGATTGCAATTCCAAAGCCGTTTGCATTTGGAGCATTGGAATTTAACCCAAGCGTGATTATCATGGTCATTCTGCTCTATATCATTGCGGTTGCGGATTATTTGGGTGCTACAACGGTATGTACCAATGGAGCATTTGGCAGAGATGTTACGGATAAAGAAGTGTCTTCTCTTGTTGTTGGAGTTGGACTCGGTTCCGTAGTATCTGGTATTTTTAATGGCATGCCGGTTGGAGTATATTCGCAGAACTGCGCGATGGTTGCAATGAATAAAGTTGTCAGCAGATTTGTAATTGCAATGAGTACAGTTGCATTGTTCTTAGGTGGTTTTTCACCTAAAATTGGAGCAATTTTTCAGACTATTCCGAACTGTGTGCTTGGTGGAGCAACTTTGGTGATCTTTTCACAGATTTTTACATCAGGTATCTCCATCGTTAAAATGAACAATCTTAGCAAAGAACAGCTGACAATTGTTGGTGTGGCGAGTGCTTTCGGCATCGGTTACAGTTATGCGCCAGAAGTAATCGAGAACCTTCCATCAATGGCACAGACCATTTTAAGCGGTTCTAATGTCGTTATTGGATGTATTGTTGCATTGGTATTACAGGGACTGTTTAGTCTTAAGAAACAAAAAGAAACAGAAAAATAAAAACAGAATATAAAAATATGTTGCAGTTGCGGTCATATCCTGCATAACAAAACCGAGTGGTTAAGTTGATGGGATAGATGGCAATTTTTTTGTACCCAAAATTGGGAAGGCCATCTTTCCTTGAAAAACCAAGGAGGACAAAAATGAAGAAAATATTAATTAAAAATGCGGTTGCAATCGTAGCAACAAATACAAAATTAAATGCAGTAGACAGTTTGAAATTAAGAGAGGGAAGTTTTGACATCAGCAATAACTCAATGATAATCGCTGACAATAAAATTGAAAAAATCGGAAAAAATCTGATTTGCGAGGATGCAGATGAGGTGATCGATGCAAAAGGAATGGTTGTATATCCGGGACTGGTATGTACACACCATCACTTAATGCAGTGTTTTGCCCGTAACATTCCTGCATCACAGAATATGGAATTGTTTGAGTGGTTAAGAATTATTTTTGAAGTACTTTCAAAAGTAGATCCTGCATTTATGTATTACAGCATGATGGTATCGGGAGGAGAACTGCTAAAATACGGATGTACAACTTTGTTTGACCACCAGTATTCATATCCACGGGAACAGTGTATCGAGTTAGCCGATGAACAGTTTAGAGGTGCTGATGAACTGGGAATTCGGTATATTATCGGAAGAGGAGTGATCACCAGAAGTACAGCGGAAGGCGGAACAGCTCCGGCAACCATTGTCGAGGATTTGGATCACGCACTTAAAACAATTCCACAGGTTGTTGAAAAATATAATGATAAAAAGCCATTTGCTATGCATGGCGCAGTGGTTGCTCCGTGTTCGCCATTTACAGTAAATGAAGATACTATGATTGAAACGGTAAAGCTGGCAAGAGCATTAGGGGCGAGATTACATACTCATCTGTGTGAAACACTTGATGAAGAAAAATTCTGCCTGGAGAAGTATGGAATGCGACCATTGGCATGGATGCAGAAAACAGGATGTATTGGATCGGATACATGGTATGCGCATGGAATTCATTTTAATGATGAAGAGTTAAAAATCCTTGCAGAGACAAAAACCGGAATTGCTCATTGCCCGATTTCCAATATGAAACTTTCTTCTGGAGTATGCAGGGTTCCAGAAATGATCAAACTGGGGGTTCCTCTTTCATTGGCAGTGGACGGAAGCGGAAGCAACGATGGATCGGATATGTTAGAAGAACTTAGAACTTCTTTCCTGGTACATAGACTGACTTCAAGTTATGATGCACCGACCGGTGCGCAGTTATTAAATATGGCTACTATAGGAGGCGCTCATATTTTAGGAATTGATTCTTATACAGGAAGTCTGGAAGAAGGAAAAGCTGCGGATCTGTTTATGCTTAAGGTAGATGATCTGGATAATGTAGGTGCATATGATGATCCGGTCGCAATGCTTGCAACGGTTGGATATAAGAGACCGGCTGCGTTAACAATGGTAAACGGAGAAATCGTTGTACGAAACGGTAAATTAACAAGAATTGATGAAGAAAAAATGTCTGCAAAGGCAACCGAGTTCTATAAAACGGTACGGTATACACGATAAAGTCAGGAGGTGAAAATTATGGAACATCTTTTGATTGAGACGAAAGATCTTTCAATTCAATTTAAAAATTTTGTGGCAAACAACAAAATAAATATTCGCATCTACAGTGGACGAATCCATGCGATCGCCGGAGAAAATGGTGCGGGAAAATCGACGTTGATGAAGCTGTTGTATGGAGTATATCAAGCAACAGAAGGCGAGATATACATTGATGGGGAAAGAGTAAAAACTCATTCCCCATCGGTATCAGCTGAAAAAGGGATCGGAATGGTGTTTCAGGATTTTCGCCTAATTCGTTCATTTACCGTATTGGAAAATATTTATTTGTCGTTAAAGGAATATGGAAAGATTTTTCACAAAAAAGAATTAAAAGGCAAAATCAAAGTACTTTGTGAGAAATACGGAATCAACGTAGACCTGGATAAGTATGTGTATCAGCTGGATTTAGGGGAATGTCAACAAATCGAAATATTAAAAGTTCTATTAAGAGAGAATAACAGGCTTTTGATTTTTGATGAACCTACAAGTGCCTTATCACCTAGTGAAGCAGAACGATTGCTAGATCTGCTTGTGCAGTTGAAAGAAAGCGGTTACGGAATCATTATCATTACTCATAAGATACAGGAAATTTTAAAAGTGGCAGATGAGATAACGGTATTAAAAAAGGGAAAGGTATCAGCATATTTTAGTGATACAAAAAATGTCACAGAAAAAGAAATTGTATCGGCGATGATTGAAAATGATTCCTTTACAGAAGATACCGTATCAAATGACCGCAAAGAATTTGATTCCTTTTTTTCCAGGATCATGGTAAAACAATGGACAATTAAAAACGAGTATGGCAGGGAAGTAATCAAAAATGCATATTTTGATATCCGACCGCATGAAATACTCGGTGTTGCGGGAATATCCGGAAGTGGTCAGAAAGAACTGGCAGAATCTCTGATCGGGCTCAGAAAGCAGAAAACAGGTGAATTATACTTCGATAATGTATCGAAAGAAAACTGTTCCATTAAGAAACGTAAAGAAGATGGTTTTTTCTGGATCCCAGAGGAACCGAAAAAAGATATTGTATTTCGGGGAATGACGCTGTTAGAACATGTAGAAATGTTTAATGAAAAGATTCCGACAACAAAATATGGGAATATTGACTGGGAAAAGGCAGAGGAAGACTATGAGTATAATCCCTACATTGAGCAATTCCGAGTACAGGAAGGCAGTAAGGAAGTGGCATCTTTGTCGGGGGGAAATATACAGAGAATGATTTTGGCAAGGGCAGCAATGGCAAATCCCAAGTTCCTTATTGCAAGTTATCCGAGCAGAGGTTTGGATATTTCCACTGTAAATATGGTACATAAGGAGTTTATCCGATTGAGAAATAGTGGATGTGCAATACTGTTCATAAGCGAAGACCTGGATGAATTACTTCATATGAGCGACCGGATTGTTGTTTTGTATGATGGAAAAATGTATGGACCTTTTTTTGCAAAGGAAATGACGTATGAAAGAATTGGAAAATATATGCTGCAAGGCGCAAGCAGGTAGGGAGGCATAAAATATGAAAAAAGAAAATACCGTCAATTATGCCATGATTTTAGCAATCATACTCCCATTTGTGATATTTGGCATATTTATGACTTCACAGGGCAAATCTGCTGTCAATGTTTATATTGATATGATAAAAACGGTTATTATCAATAAATATGGATTTTGCGAGGTGGTGATAAAATGGGCGCCACTTCTGCTTACTGCTTTAGCTGCAATTATCCCGGCAAAGGCAGGAATATCGAATGTTGGAGGCGAAGGGCAGTTAATAGCGGGGGCATTAGGGTCTGCGATTGCAGGAATTTATATTTTTAACGAGACGATCCGTATTGTTGGAATCCCTCTTGTTCTGTTGTGCGGTATGCTCGCAGGAATGCTTTGGGCGGGTGTGGCCTCTTTTTGCAAATTAAAATTAAAGATGAATGATACATTAACGACTATGGTATTAAATTATGTAATGGTCGATATTGCCTGTCTGATGATTTATGGACCGATCAAGGATACTTCTGGCGACAATTATCCATATTCGGCACCAATAGAAGCGAGTTTGCGTTTTACAACAATCAGTGGAACAAGATTGAATATTGGCATTGCCCTGGCTTTTGTTACAACAATTTTGACTGCAGTGTTTCTTTATAAGACAAAAAATGGATTGTATACGCAGCTGGTGGGAAAGAATTATAGAGCTGCGGCACTGAATGGATTAAATGTAAAGAAAATACAAAACAGGGCTTTTTTATGTGCCGGAGCACTTGCAGGACTGGGAGGTGCTATCCTGATCTGTGGTGTTGAAGGCAGATTGCGGACGACAACCGGAAGCAATTTGGGATATCTGGGATTTTTGGCTGCCGGAATTGCATGGAATAATCCAATAATAGCAATATTTACAACATTTTTAATTTCCTTACTGACAGTGTCTGGAAACGCGATGGAGATCAGTTCGGGTTTGCCGTCATCGACAATTAATATTTTAATGACACTGGTCTTGTTGGCGGTTCTTTGTGTGGGAAGGGGGAAAAAGAATGCAGACATTTGACAGCTTTTTAATGAGTATGATTTCTTCTGGAACACCGATTTTATTTGCACTCATGGGAGATCTGGTTGGTCAGCAGACCGGAATTATCAGTCTGAGTGTTGAAGGAAGCATGTTAATGGGAGCATGCGCAGGATTTGCCGTTGCTGCATATACCAATAATCTGATTCTTACCATATTGGCTGCAGCATTGGCAGGGGCATTCATCGGATTGATTCAGGCATATCTTGTTATTTCGAGAAAAGCCAATATGCTGGCAAGCGGATTGACACTTATCTTTTTTGCACAAGGAATAACAGGCTTTGCAGGAAGAAATCTTTTGACAAAAGAAATCGTTGGATTTGACAAAATTGCGGTTCCAGTTATATCAAAGATTCCTGTGATCGGAGTTTTTTTGGATCAGGATCCGATCACCTATTTATCTTATTTTGTGATTGTGATACTTTTTCTTGTGCTCAATAAAACACGGTTTGGCTTTGAGTTAAGAGCGACAGGGCAGAATAAAGAATCTGTGGAAGCGTATGGAATAAATCCAAAAGTAATGCAGTATGTAGCTGTTGTTTTTGCGGGGGCTTTGGCTGGAATTGGCGGTGCACATTTAAGTACGGCATATACGATGTCCTGGGTGGATAATATTTCAGGAGGCCGAGGTCTGATCGCTTCTGCGCTTGTTATTCTTTGCGGTTGGTCGATAGAAAAAAGTATTTTTGCAGCTTACTTATTTGGAGGAGCACAGGCACTTCAGATTTTGCTTCAGATGACAGGAATTAAAATTCCGACCTATTTTATGCTGATGTTACCTTATGTTGTTACGATTATTTCTTTGGCTATTGTGTCTGTGAAAGGAAAGGCTAAAATGCCAGAGGAATTGACAAAAATATCAGATATGACAGATGGAACATAAATTGTTAACAATGAGATGAGGTGGGAAAAATGAAAAACAAAAATTATAAAAAAATAATATGCATCATTCTGACTATAGCGCTCATGTTCTCTCTTGTATCATGTGGAAATGTGAAAGAATATAAGGGAAAACCTGGTGAAGGCGCTGTGAAAGTCGGAGTTATTCTGCAAGGAAGTATTGACGATGCCGGATTTAATCAGTCCTGTTATGAAATGTGTCAGGCTTTGGAAAAAAATATTGACGGTCTCACCGTGTTGCGGAAAGAAAATGTTCCAGAAACAAGCGAGGCCGAGACTGTGATGGAGGCAATGATTGCTCAGGGATGTACGATTATTCTGGCAACTTCTTTTGGTTACTTGGAATCTATGGAGAACTGTGCAGCACGTCATCCGGAGGTTGCATTTATTCATCAGGGAGGTATAATTGCAGAAGGAAATATGTCTTCTGTAGGAGGAAATTTCTGGGAATCTATGTATTTATGTGGAGTTGCAGCTGCAAGTGTTACACAAAGTAAAAAACTGGGATTCGTTGCTCCATATGCAATTCCGATGGTAATTGCAGCTGTTAACGCATTTGAACTCGGTGCCCAGTCGGTAGATCCGGATATTACGACAAATGTTGTTTTTATCGGTTCATGGTCGGATGCCGGATTACAGACAAATTCTGTGAATTCCATGATTTCGCAAAATGTTGATGTCATAGCACAATTTCAGGATTCTACAAAAACAATTATCGAGTTATGTGAAAAAAATCATATTTACACCGTTGGTTTTCATGTCGATGAAAAGGATCTGGCTCCGGATGTCTGGCTTACAGGTTCGGTTAATGACTGGTCTGTATATGTAGATATGGTAAAAAATATTATATCGGGTAATTATGAGCCACAGTCTCTCAGGGGTGGATTTGAAGAGGGACTAATTGATCTGGCTGAGTTTGGAGACAACGTAGATACGGAAACACAAAATAATATTGAGACAATAAAAGAAGAAATGAGAGCCGGAACATTTAATGTTTTTACAGGTCCTGTTTATGACCAAAACGGAAATATGGTGGTAGAAGAAGGGTATTCACCAACGGTAGAAGATGTGCAGGGTTATAACTGGCTTGTAAAAGGAGTCATTGGAAATATAGACTAAAAGATGCATCTTAATATTGAGGATATGAGGAGCCAGATGCCAGGACGCAGTGCAGAAATGATATTTCTGCCTGCGTCTATTTGGTTTCCGTTGTGTTATCCATAGCGGATGACATAACCATATTGCCAAAGGACTATCGATATTTGCTGGGACGTGTATCGGCAGTGGATTTTGATCAATGCGGAGATTTTTGAGGTGGCTTACCGGGAGCACCATGATATGGAAGCGGAAAGGTATATTGATTTGAAAAAGATTTGGAAATACGATATAGTAAAGTGAGAGTTTTTCTTGTATCTTGTGCAAAATAGGAGTAGAGTAGTAATACTACGAAAAGGGAAAGGAAAGGTAATATGCGTACAGAAGCGAAAGCAGCGGTAAAAAACAGCATAGGAAGACTGATGTTTGCGGCACTTGGATTTGTGATACAGGTGGTCTGGATCATTATGCTCTGCCTCAAACTGAATGACTATTCTGCCGCAATTTCATTGGGAAGCAGCGTTCTGGCACTCTGCGTGGCATTCTATATTTACGGGAAAGACATGAATGCGGGATTTAAACTGCCCTGGATCATCGCGATACTGGCATTCCCGGTTTTGGGACTGTGTCTGTATTTCCTGTTCGGACGGCCCGGTGCAACGAAGCATATGCGGCAGCATTTCGAAAAGATCGACGCGGATCTGGAAGGGACCTTAGTGCAGGATGAAAACGTATTAAAAAATCTGGAAGCAACAGATTTCGCGGTCGCGAATCAGGCGCGTTATCTCTGGAAGTGCGCAGGATATCCGGCATGGCAGAATACCGATGTGGAATTTCATAAGACAGCGGAGGAAGGTCTGGAGGCGCAGAAAAGAGAACTGCGCAAGGCAAAGAAGTTTATTTTTATGGAATACCATGCGATCGAGGAATCCAGCGCTTTTCTGGAATTAAAGGAAATCCTGGTTCAGAAGGCAAAAGAGGGTGTGGAAGTCCGCGTATTCTATGATGATGTCGGAAGCTTCGTCTTTATTAACAAGGATTTTATCAAACGTATGGAAGCGGTCGGCATCCAGTGCCGGGTATTCAACCCAATGCATCCGTTTTTAAATATTTTCATGAATAACCGCGACCACAGAAAGATCACGGTCATCGACGGAAAGGTCGGTTTTACCGGAGGCTACAATCTGGCGGAGGAATATTTTAACCGGACACATCCGTATGGATACTGGAAGGACACCGGTATTATGTTAACCGGTGACGCGGTAAGAAATCTTACCGTGATGTTCCTTGAGATGTGGAACGCCGTAAGAAAGACCGATATGGACTACGATAAATATCTGCCGAAGGTGGAGTATACCGCAAAAGAACAGGGATTTGTCCAGCCGTATGCGGACAGTCCGCTCGATCATGAGACGACCGGCGAGAATGTTTACATGAACCTGATCAAAAACGCCAAACACGAGATCTTTTTTACCACGCCATACCTGATCATCACGGACGAAATGTCCAGAGAGCTCCGGATGGCGGCGAGACGTGGCGTGGATGTGCGCATTGTCACACCGGGGATCCCGGATAAAAAGATGGTATATCAGATGACGCGCTCTTATTATTCCGAGCTTGCGAGAAACGGTGTGCGCATCTATGAGTATACTCCCGGTTTCATCCACGCAAAACAATGTGTATGCGATGGGGAGTCGGCAACGGTCGGAACGATCAATATGGATTACCGCAGTCTGTATCTGCATTTTGAAAACGGCGTCCTGATGTACCACTATGACGCGGTGGCGGAGATCCGGAAGGATTTTGAAGATATATTTGCGGCAAGTACCGAAGTGACGGAGAAATATAATGGACGGAAATCCGTGCCTGCGAGAATGGGAAGAGGTGTATTAAGGCTGTTCTCTCCATTAGTATAGGAACAGTATCAGATCATGAGAACGAAAGAACAAAAGAAAACATACGAGATGGACATGTGCAGCGGATCCATCTTAAAAAAGATGCTGATCTTTACGATACCTTTGATGTGCTCGAGCATTTTGCAGCTGCTATTTAACGCGGCGGACATCGTGGTGGTCGGAAGATTTGCCGGGGATAATTCCCTGGCGGCGGTAGGTTCGAACACGGCGCTCATAAACCTGCTCACCAATCTGTTTGTCGGGCTGTCGATCGGTGCAAATGTGGCTGCCGCGCGGTTTTACGGGGCAAAACAGGACGGGGAGGTAAAAAAGACCGTACACACGGCAATGTTACTCAGTATTTTCAGCGGGATCATCTTAACTGTGATCGGTGTGATCGGCGCGAGACAGATCCTGATCTGGATGCAGACACCGTCAGAGGTCTTAGAGCTTGCGGTTTTGTATCTGCGCATTTATTTTGTGGGAATGACCGGTACGATGATCTACAACTTCGGCAGCGCGCTGCTTCGGGCCGTGGGAGATACGAAACGCCCGCTCTATTATCTGTTTGGCGCAGGCTGTGTCAACATCGTACTGAATTTGCTGTTTGTGATCTGCTTCCATATGGATGTGGCGGGAGTGGCGCTTGCAACGGTGATCTCAGAGGCGATCTCCGCGCTGCTCGTACTGCGCTGTATGATAAAAGAGAAGGGAAGTATCCACCTGGAACTGCGGGAACTTCATATTTATCCGGATAAATTTGTCCAGATCTTAAAAGTCGGGCTGCCGGCGGGATTCCAGGGGATCGTGTTTGCGCTCTCAAACGTTGTGATCCAGTCCTCGATCAATCTGTTTGGCGCGACTGTGGTGGCAGGAAATTCAGCGGCCGCCAACATCGAGGGATTCGTCTACATGGCAATGAACTCATTTTATCAGGCAACGATCTCGTTTACCAGCCAGAACTTCGGAGCCGGAAAGCAGGAGCGGATCAACCGGATCGCACTCACCGGGGAATTTTGTGTTATTGTGGTCGGACTGGTCTTTGGAAATGCCTGCGTGCTGTTCGGACATCCGCTGCTTGGGATCTATTCCTCAAGCCCTGCGGTCATTGAGGCCGGCATGCACCGTCTCCGCATCATCGCGCGGACGTATGCCCTCTGCGGGATCATGGATGTCATGGTAGGTGCGCTGCGTGGTGTCGGTTATTCGATCATGCCGATGATCGTGTCGCTGATCGGGGCGTGTGGTCTGCGGCTGCTCTGGCTCGCGACAGTATTCCAGATCGACCGCTATCATACGGTGACGACCGTATATCTGTCGTATCCGATCACCTGGATCATTACTTTATCGGTACATATCTTATGTTTTGTGCTGATCCGGCGCAAACAGATGGGAAAATAAAACAGAAGAACCGGGAATCCCTGAAAAATGGGGATTTCCGGTTCTTCTGTTATTTTTTTGAAAAAAAGTATTGACAACGGTATGGATCTAATGTATAGTAATCCTATCAAATCAATATGAATTATATGATTTGTAGGAATTAAAATAGTAAGAGAAAGGAGAGAACAGATATGAAGACATATCAGGTACGCAATAACAACTTTGTAAAAGTGAATAAAGGTATGGATATGATGATGTGCTGCTGTATGTGTAACCATATGGCTTATTTGCGCATGCATGTTCATATCTGATTCCGGAGTTAAGATAGAGCGAAAGGAAGCAGGTGGCACATGAATGTGCCACCTGCTTTTTGCGTTGTAAGGAATCAAATCATAGAAGAAACCAGGAGGAGAAAAAAAGTGGTCATTGAAATAAATGATATCAGCCGGACATTTGAACAGAAAAAAGAAAAGATCGAGGCGCTGTCCCATGTAAGCCTTGCGATCGAGAAAGGAGATATTTACGGGATCATCGGTTTTTCCGGTGCAGGGAAATCCACACTGGTGCGCATGATCAACGTGTTGGAGAAACCGGACAGCGGAACGGTTCTTGTGGAAGGCAAGGATGTGAACGCACTTCCCAAACCGGAGCTTCGGAAACTGCGCAAGCGGATCGGCATGATCTTTCAGCAGTTTAACCTGCTGGAATCCAAAACCGTATACGACAACATCGCGATCCCGATGCGGCTGAATCATAAGAGCGCGGCGGAGATCAAGCGGAAAGTTACGGAGCTTCTGGAATTTGTAGAGCTGACCGACAAGCGGGACGCCTATCCGGCAAATCTTTCCGGCGGACAGAAACAGCGTGTCGGTATCGCAAGGGCGCTTGCGACAGACCCATCGATCCTGCTCTGTGACGAGGCAACGAGTGCACTCGATCCAAAGACAACAGAATCCATCTTGCAGCTGTTAAAAAAGATCAACCGGGAACTGGGGATTACGATCGTGATCATCACCCATGAGATGAATGTGATCCAGGAGCTGTGCAATCAGGTGGCAGTCATGGAATTTGGAAAAGTCGTGGAACAGGGAAGCGTGGTTGATATCTTCAGTGATCCGAAACACCCGACCACAAGAAATTTCGTACATTCCGTGATCAACGATTCGGTTCCGGAAAGCCTGCTTTCGAGCATCCGGGCAGACAAGAGAAGCGGCGAACTGCTGAGACTCAAGTTTTTGGACAGCAGCAATACAGATTCGGTGCTGGCGCAGGTCAACAAGCGGTTTGATGTGGAAACCAACATCCTGTTCGCGAATATCAGCCAGCTGGAAGATAAAGTGCTTGGAATCATTATCATACATATGACAGGGGAAAAAGAGGAACTTGACCGCGCAAAGCAGTATCTCGGGGAGTCGGGAGTTGCCTACATCCCGTATGAAATACCGAAAGTATCTTAAAAAGAGGAGGAGAAAAAATGGAAGCATATCTTGGAATTTCAACAGACAAACTGCTGACGGCAGGGGCGGAGACCATTTATATGGTGTGCATCTCACTGTTTATCGGCGCGATCATCGCGTTTCCGCTTGCAATCTTACTTTATCTGACGAGAAAAAACGGGATGTATCAGAACCGTTTCGTAAACGGACTGTTAAATATCATCATCAATGTGATCCGAAGCACACCGTTTATCATCATGTTAGTATGCGTAATGCCACTGACAAAGGTGCTTGTGGGAACGAGGATCGGAACCAAAGCAGCACTGGTTCCGCTCACCATTTACATTGCGCCTTATCTGGCAAGACTGATGGAAGGAGCGCTGCTTGAGACGAAAGCCGGTATCATTGAGGCTGCGGAGGCAATGGGCGCGACACCGCTTCAGATCGTATGGCATTTCATTTTACCGGAATCCCTTGGCTCTTTGATCCTTACGATCACCACAGGAACGATCGGACTCATCGGAGCAACTGCAATGGCAGGTTACATTGGCGGAGGCGGTATCGGAAATATCGCACTGACCTATGGATATCAGCAGTTCAATAACAGACTGATGTTTTTCACCGTACTGATCCTTATCATTGTAGTCCAGCTGATCCAGAACCTTGGAACCTGGGCATCCGCAAAGATCAGACGGGCACGATAGCGAAAAAGAGATAAAAAAGTAAACAGCAAAACAAAAGCAAAAAATAAAATTAAAAAATAAATCAGAAAGTCCGGAGAAACCGGCAGAAAGAGGAGAAAATATGAAATTCAATAAATTAGCAAAACAGATCGCAACAACATTACTTATCACAGCAACCGCATTCCAGGCAGTAGGATGCGGATCAGCGAAAACGGAGACTGGCGCAGGAAGCGCGGATGTGGAGAATTCCACGGCGGCAGACACGGTAGGAACGGCAAATGCCGACAAAACAACGATCAAATACGGAAAAGCGGCAGGACCATATACGATTCTTTTTGAGGACGCGATCAAACCGATCCTGGAAAAAGAAGGCTATACGGTTGAAGCAGTGGACTTTTCCGATCTTTTGCAGAGCGATATCGCGTTAAACGATGGAGAGATCGATTTTAACGTAGAGCAGCATACCGCATATGCGGAAAACTTCAATGAGACCTATGACGGAGATCTGGTTCCGATCTCACCGATCCCGACCGTTCCGGCAGGTATCTTTTCCGCAACACACAAATCACTGGATGAGTTAAAGGACGGAGATACCATCGCGGTACCAAATGATGCGGCAAATACAGCGCGTGCTTATGCACTGCTCCAGAAAGCAGGCTGGATCAAGTTGGACCCGGATAAGAATATCGCGGAAGTGACACAGGCTGACATCGTAGAGAATCCGCACAACCTGGAGTTTGTAGAGCTGACCTCCACCAATATCCCGACGACACTGAGCGATTTCTCCTATGCGGTCGTCACCGGAAGTATTGTATACAATGCAGGCATTGATCCGTCCACCGCACTTTTAAATGAAGATATTTTAGATCATCTGATCTTACAGGTTGTAGTGAAAGAAGAAAACAAAGACGCAAAATGGGCACAGGCGATCGTAGACGCATATCATTCCGATGAATTCAAACAGTATCTGGATGAGAACAACGACGGATTATGGTATGTACCGGATTCCCTGTTTGAATAAAGTAGAAGAAATCACAGCGAAGACAGAAAATAAAAGGAAGAAAATCAGGAGGAAAGATCATGGACGCAACAGAAAGCAGGATCATAGAACAGATTGACCGGCACAGAGATGAGATCATCGCATTTGCCAGAGACATTTATACACACGCGGAACTCGGTTATAAAGAGTTCCGTACCTCACAGAAAGCAAAAGAGTTTTTAGAAAAACTGGGACTCAAAGTAGAAGACGGCTTTGCGATCACCGGCGTAAAGGGATATTTGAATCCAGAGAAAAAAGGAAATACCAGCCTTGCGCTGATCGGGGAGATGGATGCGCTTCGCATCCCGGAGCACAAATATGTGAATCCGGAAACACAGGCGGCACATTGCTGCGGACATCATGCGCAGCTTGCCGGCATCATCGGCGCGGCGATCGCACTGACGGATCCTGAGATCGCAAAAACACTGGATGGTCAGGTCGTATTTTTCGCGGTTCCGGCGGAGGAATACGGTGAGATCGAGTATAAGAACCAGTTAAAAGAGCAGGGAAAGATCGTGTACGGCGGTGGAAAATGTGAGCTGATCCGGGAAGGCGCGTTTGATGACATTGACTTAAGTGTGGTACATCACACCGGCGATGAGGATGTTTTGGTGGGAAGCGGAACCGGAAATGGATTTGTCTCAAAGATCATCCGTTACAAAGGAAAGGCAGCACATGCCGCAGGAGCGCCGCATCTTGGAGTCAATGCGTTAAACGCAGCGACACTCGGACTTTCCGCGCTGGCATTTCAGCGTGAGACTTTCCAGGATAAAGATTCGGTCCGTGTACATCCGATCATCACAAAGGGCGGAAACCTCGTAAATGTCGTACCGGACGAAGTGGTCATTGAAACTCTGGTGCGCGCGGCAAACATTGACGCAATCGTGGACGCGGATGAAAAAACTTCCAGAGCGTTTACAGCCGGGGCATATGCGATCGGATCGGACTATGAGATCACAACACTGCCGGGATACCTGCCAAATCTGGCGGAAGAGGCAAATCCGGCGGTCCTTGCCGCAGCAGAGGCAGCGACAGCGGGAACTTCCTACAAAGTCACAAAGGCGGATACGGGGCTGCATTCCGGCGGATCTACCGATGTTGGTGACTTAAAGCACATCCAGCCGGTACTTACCTTTAATACCGGCGGAAAAGTAAGCGGACTGCACTCGGTAGATTTTGATATCGTAGATGAGGAACTCGCCTATATCACAACAGCCAAGATATTTGCGCTGTCGGCATATCACCTGTTAAAGGACGGCGCTGCAGCGGCGAAAAAGACCGTGGCGGACTATCAGCCGATCTATACCAAAGAAGAATATGTAAAATTCATGGATTCGATGAACCGTGTGGAAAAATAAAAAATGGATATGGAGTGCATCAGATAGCAGGGAGACGGCGGATACCGTCTCCTTTTTGCATCTTACCGGATGTTTTTTACAGCTTACCATGCATGGTATTGAAAAGGGAAAACGGAATGTATATAGTGTAGGAGAAGTGAAGAAAAGCATGGAAAAACGGGAAAGGAGCATGATTTATGAAAGATATAGAATATATGGAAAATAAACAAGATATGAAAGATAAACAGAATGTTATTGAAGTATCGCACCTGAAAAAATATTATAAAGAGGTAAAAGCGGTGGATGATATCAGCTTTTCGGTGAAGAAAGGTGAATTATTCGGGTTTCTCGGAGTGAACGGCGCGGGCAAATCCACAACGATCAATATGCTCTGCACACTGTTTCCACCTACGGATGGAAGCGCGGTGATCTTAGGAGACAGACTTGGGAAAGATGATGAAAAGATCAAACATCATATCGGGGTGGTATATCAGAATAACTGCCTGGATGACCTGCTGAGTGTCCGGGAAAATCTGCTGATCCGTGGCGGGCTTTATGAGACAGACCGCGAAAAGTTAAACAGGAATTTAAAGCATGTCACCGAGATCCTTGCGCTTTCCGATGTTTTAAAGAGACAGTATAAAAAGCTTTCCGGCGGGCAGAAACGGAGGGCGGAGATCGCGGCGGCGCTCATGCACGCACCGGAGATCCTGTTTTTGGATGAGCCGACGACAGGATTGGATCCGGCGACCAGAAAAAAGGTGTGGGAGACGATACATAACCTGCAAAAGGAACTGGGAATGACCGTATTTCTGACAACACATTATATGGAGGAGGCGGCGCGGGCAAACCACATCGCGATCATGGATCACGGCAGGCTGATCTCATATGGCACGCCGTTTGAACTAAAGGATGAATTTGCCAAAGATAAGCTGCGCTTATATTATAAACCGGATAAAGAAAATGTACTTATTACAAGGCTGAAAGAACAGAACGTGGCCTGTTTCAGGAAAGACACCTATGTTTCCCTGCGCCTGAACCGGACGATGGATGCCATGCGGTATTTGGAGGAACTGCGCGATGATATCAATGGATTTGAAGTGATCCAGGGAACGATGGATGATGTGTTTTTGCATGTGACAGGAGGGGAAAAAGATGCGTAAATATTTCAATCTGACGAAACGAAACTGTCTTGTATTTTTAAGAGACCGGTCGGCGGTATTTTTCTCGCTGCTGTCCATGCTGATCGTATTGATGTTAATGGGTATTTTCCTCGCGAGAATGAATGTGGACAGTGTGACAGATCTGTTAAACACTTACGGCGGCGTGCGTGATGCCGCACTCGATAAAGAGCATGTGACACAGCTGGTGTAGTACTGGACACTGGCGGGGATTCTGGTGGTCAATTCACTGACGGTCACATTGACGGTGATCGGAACGATGATCAGCGATCAGAATGAACACCGCCTGGAGAGCTTTTACGCGGCGCCGGTCAAAAAAAGCGTGGTGGCGCTTTCCTACATTTCCGCAGCGGTGGTGATCGGAACGCTTTTTTGCCTTCTCACGTTTTTCGCAGCAGTGGCATATATCGGGATCGGCGGCGGAGCGATGCTTTCTGCCGGCGCAGTCCTTAAGATCATCGGTTATACGTTTCTTAATGTCTGTGTGTTTGCAATCATCCTGTATCTGCTTGCGCTTTTTATCAAAAGTACCAGCGTGTGGTCAGGCATCGCGACTGTGGTCGGAACACTGGTCGGTTTTGTGGGAGGAATTTATCTCCCGATGGGATATCTGCCGGACTCGGTGGCGCGTGTTTTAAAATATCTGCCCGTTTTGCATGGAGCATCCGTGATGCGCAAAGTCTGCTGCGGGGAGATATTAAAGGAGACATTTGCCGGTCTGCCGGAGGCGGTCATGGACGGATATGAGGAGTATATGGGAATTACGGTAAATATGAATGATAAGCTTGTAAGTACTGGAACGCAGCTCTTATTTATGATAGGATGTGGGTGTGTGGCACTGATCTTTACGATCCTTGTATCAAAGAAAAAACATCTGAACCGATAGAGAAAAGAGGACGGTATGAAAGTTACGATCTTAGATCTTTTGCCCGGAGAGGAAGAAGAGATCATTGTAAAATGCAATCAGCTGAGCGAAGATATGATGCGGCTTTTGGCGAGATTCAAGCAGGGAAATGATAAGCTCACCGTATATCGGAACGGCACGATCCACCGGATCGAACCGGGGCAGATCTACTATTTTGAAAGTGTGGATCAAAAGGTATTTGCTTATTGTGAAAAAGAAGTTTACGAGGTAAAAAGCAAGCTGTATGAGCTCGAAGAGGAGTTGAACGCAGCAAGCTTTATGCGCGCGGCAAAATCAACGATCTTAAATCTGGACAAGATAAAAAGCCTGTCGCCTGCCTTTGGCGGACGCTTTGAGGCACTGTTAAAAAACGGGGAAAAAGTCATTATATCCAGACAGTATGTCGCGCTGTTAAAAGAACGGCTTGGAATATAGGAGGATGCCATGGAAAAGATGCGAAAAGTAATACAGAATTTTCTGGCGGTATATATGCGGGTGGTCACACTGGTTGTCTTTGTTTCCGCAGTGTATATCGTGGTGTTCTGGGGATGGAAGACAGAGCTTGATGTTACGATCCTGTGGGAGATTTTAGGCGTTTCATTTCTCACAAGTCTTGGATCGGTAATTGCCTTTCCGGTATCCGATTCGGAAAAAGAAATATCGAAACAGGCAATGCTGATCCGGAATCTGCTCTATTTTCTGTTTGTAAATATGGTGGTTTTGGGCTGTGGCTTTTGGTTCGGCTGGTTTTATATTTCAGACTGGCGGATGATCGCCGGGATGGAGGCGTGTATCGTATTCGTCTATTGCAGTGTGGTCGCGATCAGTTATTATATGGAGAGCCGTGTCGCTGACCGGATGAACCGGAAGCTGAAAAAACGCATGGAAAGCCAGGAAAAGTAATTGAAAACGGTATGGGTACGGATCAGCCAACATGATAAAGGCGAAAGAACTCTTCAATCTGTTTATCTAAAAGGAGAAGAGCTTCTTTTGTCTTTTCTTTTTGTCCGCTGTATTTGGTTAAAAGAAGTACGATATATATGGAGTGGATATAGTGGACATTGGGGAATTTTAGAGCAGGATAAGAATGCATGATTATTAAAAGAAGGGGGAAGATTGACACGACTGCAAAAAATTGTGTATGATAAAAAAGTACCGCGGTAAATTATTCATGAAAGGGGATGTTCCTATATGACAGAAAGAAGAACAAAAAGACCAGTAACCGGAAATACGGCAAAAGGGGGTGTCATTGGATAACCCCGGAAAAGGAGATTCATGAGTAATATTACGTTAAGAAAAATTGATGAGAAAACTTATAATATCTGCATCTTATGATCGATGAAAGTATGTAGGGAAAGGAATATGGATTTTGCGGAGACAGACAGAACAGATGAGGATGAAGTGGAATGAAAGCTTGAGGTATAGATTATTGGATAAAAGAAGAAAAGGAGCAGGGCTTATTGCCCTGCTTCTGATGCTTATTGCGGGTGCATTTTTACTGGGCAGTCATGTAATGCAGCAGAAAAAAGAGGAAAAGAAAGATTACGGAGTATTTTTAAATGTAGATGATTCGGTGCTGGATCAGCTGGGGGCGTATGAAACCGTTGTGATCGATGCACAGTATTTTAAAGAGAAAGATATTGAAATGCTGCATGAAAATGGAACGATAGTATATACATATCTCAATATCGGCTCCATTGAGACATTCCGGGAATATTATAAAACCTATGCGGATCTGGCAATCGGCGATTATGAAAACTGGGAAGAGGAAAAATGGGTGGATGTCGCAAGTCCGGACTGGCAGCAATTTATTGGAGAACTGGTGCAGAAATTGGATGAAAAGGGTGTGGACGGCTTTTTTATTGATAATTGCGATGTGTATTATTATGCTCCGAAAAAGGATATTTTTGAAGGTCTTACTGTGATTCTTAAAAATATCAGATCTCTTGGGAAGGCGGTTATCATCAACGGCGGCGATACTTATGTGACAGCATATCAGGCGCGTTATGGGTCTGCAGAGGATATTATGACTGGCGTAAATCAAGAGACGGTATGGAGCAGCATCGATTTTGATACAGGAACGTTTCATGCACAGGCGGAGGAAGAACGGGATTATTTCTGCAATTATCTGAAAGCATGCAAGGCGGATGGCATGGAAGTGTATCTGTTGGAATATACGACGGACTGGAAAATGATAAGAAAAATAAAAAGATACTGTAAGAAAGAAGGATTTCATTTTTATATTGCGGATTCACTGGAACTGGAGCAATGACAGCGGCATGAACATGAAAGGGGATCAAAATGAGAAAAGAAAAATTAGCGGAAACAGGAACAAAAACAGAGGGGATCATCACAGAATTTCGTCTGCGGGGCGTGGATTCCTCCTCTGTGATCACGGTTGCATATGAGGCAGGCGGCGTGGCGTATTCCGTTACCGAGTCAGTCAGAATGAAATCGGAGACGATCCGCCTCGGACCGATCCCGATCGGACAAAGACAGGTGCCGGTCATGGGAGCCGTTGAAGAGGGAACAAAGGTCACGGTGATCTATGATCCAAAAGATCCGAGAAAGGCAGTGATCGGGGAGAACAGAAGAACAGTAAAGAAAATTTTTGTTTGACTTTTCCCCAAAAGAGAAATATAATAACTTTCAAACGAGTAGCAGACTAGCGTAAATCCAGTTTTGCTGCTCGTTTTTTATGTGCGCCTGATGCCGCACATTGTTAAGTTTATAATGCCATGAAAAAGTGTGTAGCTTATCAGCGTAAGTCCAGCTTATATGATAGGAATACACTTTTTTTTATGCAGAAAAAGGAGGATTTCATTAAGATGGCAGAAAGTAACAAGATGAAAGAAATGCCGGTAAATAAGCTCATGGTTCAGATGGGGATACCGATGATCTTATCTATGGCATTGCAGGCGGTTTACAATATTGTGGACAGCGCCTTTGTGGGAAACATGAAGGTGGGAAGTGAAGCGGCACTGAACGCACTTACACTGGTGTTTCCGGTTCAGATGCTCATGGTGGCAGTAGGAATCGGAACAGGTGTGGGAACAAATGCACTTCTTGCAAGAACACTGGGGCAGGGAAATGAGAAAAAGGCTGCAAAAGTTGCAGGAAACAGTTTATTCCTCGGAGCAATTATCTATGTCGTATGTCTGGTATTTGGAATTTTCGGAGTAAGAGCATATATTTCATCGCAGACTGTTGACCCGGAAGTTATTTCAATGGGAACAGGCTATCTTAGAATATGCTGTGTGATTTCTTTTGGAATCATTTTCTTTTCGCTGTTTGAAAAATTATTGCAGGCAACGGGTCGTTCGCTCTATTCTACGATCGGTCAGGTAGTGGGAGCAGTAGTAAATATTATTCTTGATCCGATTATGATCTATGGGATCGGACCGGTTCCGGAAATGGGAGTAGAGGGTGCTGCCTATGCAACTGTGATCGGGCAGGTGGCATCGGCGGTGTTATTATTCATTTTCCATATGAAATTAAATAAAGAGTTTGAACACGGCGTGAAATATATGAGACCGGATGCCGGAATCATGAAGGAAATATATGCAATCGGGCTTCCGGCGATCATTGCACAGGCGCTTATGTCGATCATGGTATATGTGATGAATCTTATTCTGAAATTCAATCCATCTGCGCAGACCGCATACGGCCTGTTCTATAAAGTGCAGCAGTTTGTATTGTTCCTTGCATTCGGATTGAGAGATGCGATCACACCGATCATTGCTTTTGCTTATGGAATGGGAAGCAAAAAGAGAATAAAAGACGGAATAAAATATGGTCTGACCTATACGGTCGCACTTATGATTATCGGCGTGGCAATTACAGAAATCTTTCCGGGAGCATTTGCAACGTTGTTTAATGCCGCGCAGTCCAGAGAGTATTTTATTGGAGCAATGAGGATTATCTCCCTCAGCTTCATTTTTGCGGGAATCAATGTGGCATATCAGGGAATTTATCAGGCGTTGGACGGTGGCATTGAGTCACTTGTGATATCACTGCTCAGACAGCTTGTGATCATATTGCCGCTGGCAGGAATTTTTTCAATCTTTGTCAGAAATGGCCAGATGGGAGTTTCACTGATCTGGTGGGCATTTCCAATCACAGAGTTTATTGCATGTCTGGTGGGATATGTATTTTTAAAGAGAATCAGAAAGAGCAAAGTGGAAAGTTTAGATTAAGGAGGAATCGGCAATGACAAAAAGAATCATTACAATCAGCAGAGAGTTCGGAAGTGGCGGCCGTTTTATCGGTGAGGAAGTGGCAAAAAAGCTGGGGATTGCCTATTATGATAAGGATATTATAGGTCAGATCGCGGAGAGATCAGGATTTTCACCGGAGTATATTCAGAAAAATGCAGAATTGTCGCCAAAGAAAGGATTATTTGCATACGCTTTTCTGGGGCGGGATATCACAGGAAAATCAGTGGAAGATATGGTATACGAAGCGCAGAGAAAGGTGATCCTCGAGATCGCGGAGAAGGAAAGCTGCGTGATCATAGGAAGAAATGCGGACTTTATCTTAAAAGACAGAGAGGATGTGCTGAATGTTTTCATACACGGAAATATGCCGGAAAAAGTAAAACGTATCTGTAAGTTATATGAGGTCACGGAAGCAGAGGCGATAAAGATGATAAATGATACCGATAAAAGACGCAGAACAAATTATAATTTTTATACGGAACAAAAATGGGGAATGGCGGGCAATTATATGCTGTCACTGAACAGTTCCGGGCTGGGATATGATATGTGTCAGAAAATCATAATGGAATGTGCAGGATAGATGTTTGGCGCAGAGAGTGATTTGGCAGGCAAGTTTACCTATAAAACCGGAGGTAAAGGATTCGTAGATTGACAAAATGAGTGCGATTCCACTATGCTGTAACTGTAAAATTCCGCAGACGGGAAAAGCAGGAGGAAACAGCAGAAGGTGGAAGCGAAAAAATGCAAAATGAGTGCTAATATTTAACAGCGTGAATATCAAATTAAAATCAGATATTTACGCTGTTGTTTTAAATTTCCACAGAATCTTCCGCATCAACCCATATCTGCATTGGACACCCGAAGAATCGGAAAGTGCAGGAAAACAGAAATAAGATCAGTAATCTTGATAATTCACTGCAAAAAGTAGAAATAGTACAATTTTTGCATGATATTATACAAGAAATACATGGAAATATATCGTATTATTGATAATATGTGTTATATTAATATGTAAAGGAGAAGAAAAACATGGCAGCGGAAAGAAAAACATTGACACAACTATCTGTACCAATATGCTTAGAAACTTTATTTTATATGCTTTCCGGTATGGTCGATACACTTATGCTATCGTCTGTAAGTGACCAGGCAGTGGGAGCAGTAGGAACAGCAAATACGTATATAGGTGTTTTTATCATTATGTTCGGGGTAATATCATCAGGTATGGTAGCCGTTATGTCACAAAATATAGGAGCTGGAAGACCCGGAATTGCATATCAGGCCAGGCAGCTTGGACTTATATTTAATGCATTGATAGGTATTCTCATGTCCGTGGCTCTTGCTGTTTTTTCCGGTGGAATACTTAGAATAGTAAGTATTGCGCCGGCTTTGCTTGAGCCGGCTGAAACATACCTTAGAATTGTTGGAGGCGCATGCTTTTTAAATGCGCTTATTCCTATATTTTCCAGCTATTTGAGAGTGTTTGGATATACAAAGCATTCCTTAATAGGAACTGTTGTTGGAAATGCTCTTAATATAATACTCAATTCGGTATTCCTGTTTGTGTTTGACTGGGGAGTAATGGGAGTTGCTGTTGCCACAGTTATTTCCAGGGTTGTAAATCTTATTATTGTAGCGGTTATGGGTACGGTACTTATAAAAGCAAAGCAGAGTCCTGAGCGCATTCCACCACGAAAGATACTTGCGCAGATTGTTAAGATAGGTTTTCCTTCTGCATTCGAAACAGCACTTTATAATGTAGCAATGACATTTATAGTACGTTTTATGAATCAGATGGATGCGGATGGAATGAATGTTACAGCTCGTTCGTATGCTATGCAGATTGCAAATTTTTCGTATTGTGTAGGAGCTGCCCTTGCGCAGGCTAATGCTATTATGACTGGCTGGAGAATTGGAGCAAAGGAGTTTGAAGAATGTGACAGGGGGACGAGAAAAGCTGTGATATATGGTCTTATAACAGCGACATGCTTTTCTGTGACATTTGCAGTATCCGGACATTTTATAGTGCATATATTTACGGATGATACGCAGATGATAAATCTTGTGGTAAAGTTATTAATAGTAGATATATTCCTTGAATTTGGAAGGGTGACAAATCTTGTGTATGGTCAGGCGTTAAAAACCAGTGGAGACGCGCTTTTTCCGGTTATAATGGGTGCGATATTTATGTACCTGTTTGCAGTTGGCGGAACATATTTTCTTGGAATACGCATGGGACTTCTGGCAGTAGGAGCATATATTGCAATGGCAGGTGATGAGTGCGCGAGAGCTGTTGGAATGGTACTTAGATGGAAGAGCGGAAAATGGAAGAGTAAAAATCTTGTGGAATTATAGGAGAGATTATGTATTTTGAATTAAAGGAGAACAAACCACATGGTACAAAGGACGATCCGTTTAGCACATATCACATAAAGAATGCGGGGCGGTCATTTCAGATACCTGTACATTGGCATGACGAATTTGAAATTATATATGTAAAAAGTGGTTCCCTGCTTGTAAGTATATCAGGAGAGAACTATATTGGAAAATCAGGGGATGTGTTTGTTGTGTCGCCGGGTAATCTGCATTTCATGGGTTCACAGACCGGCACTGTGGATTATTTTACTTTCCTTTTTCCGTTAAAATATATATCTTTTCGCTCGAATGACATATTAGATGATAAATTGCTTGAACCACTAAATAACGGTCATCTGATGATAAGTCCAAGAGTAAAGGATACGGCAAAAGAACTGTGTGAGCAGTTAATAGAGATTTATCTGGCAAAAAATGATGAAAGGGAGTCGATCATAACGGCGCAGATAAAGACAAAAACAGTTCTATTACAGTTTATTCTTGAAATGTGGAAGAAAGGATTTGTAACAGAAAATGATACAAGTGGTAGAAATACTGTAGAAAAAGAGATGGTTTCATATATACAGCAGAATTTTACAGGGACGATCTCGTTAAAGGAATTTGGGGAACAGTTTCATCTCTCGGAAAAATATATATCGCGATATTTTAAGGAACATTTTCATATTACGATTTCACAATATGTAACATATTTACGCTTGAAGCATGCGAAACAGCTGTTACAGGATACTGATATTCCGGTTACAGAGATAGCAATGCAGAGCGGGTACCAGAATATAAGCTATTTTATCAGAAGTTTCAAAAAAACATATGAGGTGTCCCCATTGCAATATAGAAAAAATAAGTTGACTGAAATATAGTAATTTACATAAACAGCTTAGTCGGTATGCTTCAAATTGTCCTACAATAAAACATCTATTAAGATCACCAGTTTAGCGGATTGCGCAGTGTATGCTGGATCTCATCCAGAATGAACAGCCTGACGTCAATGAGAGCCTTGGTATCACAAACTAAAAACAGAGGAGAAAATATCATGGGTAAACAGGTTTTACTGATAAAAGGAAGCCCAAGGAAGAACGGAAATACGTCTGTCATGGCGACGAGGAAAATAGATAAAATTATTGCAGGATATGTGTTACAATGGAATGGCGGTTTGCGATAAAGCAGTGGAAATTGCCGCAAATTGCAAAAAATGCAGGAGAAGTTTGCTATGAAACGAAAAGTATTTAATATTATCCAGATTGGCGACAAGAGCAACCAGCTCAGCCGCATGTTTGATATTTTCATTACAGTCGTTATTTTTTCCAATATCCTGGTCATGTTTTTACAGACCTTTGAGGAACTGTCTTTTCTGTTTGGCTTTTTCCATGTGATTGAGATCCTTACGATCCTTGTTTTCTGTGTGGAATATGTGCTTAGGATCTGGACAGCGGATTATCTGTATCCGGGGAAAAGTGAGTTCCGTTCCCGGCTCAGGTTCGTGGTGTCGTTTGACGGGATCATTGATCTTTTGACGATCCTTCCATTTTTCTTCTTATCCGGTATGGTGATCTTTCGCATGCTGCGGGTGGCACGGATCTTTCATCTGTTCCGCCTCAATGCCAGATATGATTCCTTTAATGTGATCACAACGGTTTTGTATGAAAAGCGAAATCAGATCATTTCCTCGGTTTTTATTGTCCTGATCCTGATGCTGGCAAGCAGTCTGTGTATGTACAGTGTGGAACACGATTCCCAGCCGGAGGTATTTCGGAATGCGTTCAGCGGTATCTGGTGGAGCATGTCCACGCTGCTCACCGTGGGCTATGGCGATATCTATCCGATCACGACGCTTGGTCGGGTTATGGCGATCTGCATCGCCTATCTCGGAGTCGGAGCGGTTGCCATTCCGACCGGTATCATCAGTGCCGGTTTCGTGGAACAGTATCAGCGGAAAAGCAGCCTTTCCAACATCAGGGATGCGGATATCCATGAGATCGCCGAGATTTTTGTGGACAGGAATTATGCGGAAAAATCAGTAGAGGAAGTCGAAGAAGACCATCAGATCACGATCTTTCTCATCCTGCGGGAGGATCTGTCCATTTTGCCCCAGAAGGATACGGTCTTAAAGTTCAATGATATTATCGTGATACGGGGAGGGCAGGATGAGAAAAAATAACTTTTTCTTAGAGCTGTTCCTGTAAAATGAGAACATCCCATTTCTCAAGCATATCATCTTTGCCGGCAGTCTTTCCGGTGATAAGATCCGTTTTGCCGGAAAGGCTTGCCGGAAGCGGCTGTTTCTCGTCGGAGAAATTGATGACATAATAAAAACGTGTTGTGTCGCTTTCCCGGCAGGTAACTTCAAGCGCAGTGCTTTCCGGGATAACGGCGGAAACATCTGCCTCGGCAACAGCCTTATTTAAGATCTTTGCAAGTCCGGCTTCTTCTAACTGGCTGCCGATGTAGTATACATGACCTTTTCCGTAGTTATTTTTTGTAACACACGGCATACCTGCATAGAAGTCATCCCCATAGGAAGCCAGGGAGCTTGCGCCTTCGAGATGGATGAGGTCACAGAGCATTCCGCAGGAAAAGCTGGTGTTATCGTCAAAGACAGCAGAGTTTTTCTGCTCCGGGGCAAGGGCGTCGATCTCCTCGACCCAGATGCCTGACATTTCACGCAGCGGGCCGGGATAGCCGCCAAGGTATACATTGTCTGACTGGCCGACGATACCGCTCATAAACGTGGTGATGAGTGTGCCGCCATTCTTAACGAAATCTTCAAGCGCTTCTTTCATGCCGTCCCTGATCATGTAGAGAACCGGAGCGGCGATGATGTCATATCTGGAAAAATCCGCATCGACAGGGATCATGTCAACGGAAATATTCTGTTTATAGAAAAATTTATAGTACTGGTGGATCTGGTCTACATACTTCAGATCTTCGGAAGGGCCGCTCGTATATTCCAGAGCCCAGTAGTTATCCCAGTCGAAAATGATGCCGACCTTTGACGGATTTTTGGAGCCGAGGGTCTTATTGCCAAAGCTTTCGAGCTCTTTGCCGAGCTTTGCGGTTTCGCGGAACACGCGGGTGTTCTCATTGCCGACATGCGCGATCACGGCACCGTGGAATTTCTCGCACCCGCCAACGCTTCTGCGGAGCTGGAAGAACTGGATGGTGTCTGCGCCGTGTGCGATGGTCTGGTAACTCTGGGCGCGCATCTGTCCCGGACGTTTTAAGGAGTTGTATTTCTGCCAGTTCTGCTGGCTTGGCGTCTGTTCCATCAGCATGAACGGCGCGTCTTTGAGTCCGCGCATCAGATCATGTGTCATGGCTACCTGGCTCCATGGGGTATCGTATGCCGGGTAGTTATCCCAGGAGATGATATCCATTTCCTTTGCCCATTTAAAATAATCCAGTCCTTTGAAAGTTCCCATCAGATTGGTTGTGATCAGCGCATCCGGTGCCACTTCGCGGATCGCGTCACGTTCCATTTTATAGTTGGAAAGCAGACTGTCGGAGATAAAGCGTCTGTAATCGATGGAAATTCCGGCGAAAGCGGTCTTTTCTCTGCCAATGCCTTCACTGAGCGCGTTTGGTACAACAACCTCATCCCAGTCGTAGAGGGAATGTCCCCAGAATTCCATGTTCCATGCGGTATTTAATGCGTCTAAGGTATGGTATTTGTCCTGAAGCCATACACGGAAAGCTTTCTTGCAGTTGTCGCAGTAGCATTCCGCACCGTACTCATTGTTGATGTGCCAGCAGGTAACGTGCTCATTCTTGCCATAGCGCTCTGCCAGTTTAAAAGCGAGTGCTCTTGCGTATTTCTGGTATACCAGTGAATTCGGGCAGGCATTGTGCCGTCCGCCGAACGTGTGATGGCGTCCCTCGTAGTCCGTACTCATGACTTCCGGATATTTTTTTACCATCCATGCAGGGAGTGCTGCGGTGGAAGTCGCAAGGACAATGTCGTAGTTTTCCTTTGAGAGCATGTCGATGACTTTATCCAGATAGGAAAAATCATAAACATTTTCTGACGGCTGGATCTTTGCCCAGGAAAAAACGTTGATCGTTGCGGTGTTGATGTGCGCGTCTTTAAAAATACGCATATCTTCTTCCAAGACTTCTTCCGGCCACTGATTCGGGTTGTAATCTCCTCCGTAAAGGATTCTCTTAAATTTGGATTCCATGATAAACCTCCTGATATTGTGCTTTTTGAATCTATCTGACGAGAGGAAAAACTTCTGCGTCTTGCTTTTTAAATCTCTTTGATTTATGCTTATCATAATACATTTGATTTGCTATTTGTATAACAGGAGAAACCATTTTATATAACATTTTGAAACAAAGGAGAACTATGGGTATCTATTTTGGAAATCATTTTGGAAGAGAGCCGTTTCAGTTTGACTCGGTTGGAAACCACTGGGAGCAGGAGAGTGTCGCAAGACCGGATGGTTATCCGCGTTATCATTATCTTCAGACAGAGAGCGGATGCGGGATTGTATCGGTAAAGGGGGAGGATATCCTGCTTGAGCCGGGACAGGGAATTTTGCTGGCTCCGTTTGTGCCGCACAGTTACCGGGCAAAACAGGAAGGCTGGATCACAGAGTTCGCAACGTTTACAGGCACGATGGAACCGTATTTGAAATCGATCATCGGAAGCGAGGACTGGCTTTGGATCAGCGGGGAGAAAGGTGAGGAGATCGAAAAGGTGATCGCGGAGGCGGTAAGGGATTTCGAGGAAAATTCCGCGAATACAAGACAGCATTCTCTGGACTGCTATCATATGCTTTTACTTTTTATGGAGGGAACTCCGCAGAAAGCAAAAGAAACGCAGCCCGTGTGGGAGAAATATGTCCAGCCGGTAACAGCACGGATCGAAGCTTCTTATATGGAAGATCTAAGCGCCGAAAAGCTGGCGCAGAGCGTTTATGTTTCTCCGCAGTATCTTTCCAGGCTTTTCGTGCGTTATTTTAACTGTTCCGTCTATGAGTATCTGACCGCCTACCGGATCAACCGGGCAAAGGAGCTTCTTATCATGGAACATGACAGAAAAGTCCAGGAGATCGCCCATGATGTCGGCTATACGGATGCAAGCCATTTTATTGTGATGTTTAAGAAACTCACCGGAATGACACCGGTGGAATTTCGGAAGCTGCATGTGTAGAAGCGCTTTTACCGAAAGACTACCGCAAAATGGTGAGAAACGGGTAAAAAGGGAAAATGCAACGATATTTTACATAAACACCACTAAAATGTAAAGAGAGCGTGGTAGTATATAAAAACGGCCTTTGCTATAATAATGTTAAAAATAAGAGCAAAGGTGGGAAAGATATGAGAAAACATTACATTGACAACATTCGCTGGATGACGGTAGTGTTCGTTGTGATCTATCATGTGATCTATATGTATAATGGAGTGATACAAGGCGGTGTGGCCGGACCGTTTCACGTAGTACAGTATCAGGACGCGGTGCAGTATGTATTGTATCCATGGTTTATGGCGCTGCTGTTTTTGGCCTCCGGCATGTGCGCAAGATATTATCTGGAAAAGCATACCGACCGGGAATTTATCCGTGTAAGAACCAGAAAACTGCTCGTGCCGTCCACGATCGGGCTTTTTGTGTTTCAGTGGATCCAGGGATATTTTAATATGGCATTCAGTAATGCGTTTGATACGATGCCGGACCAGATCCCGGGTGCGATCCGGTATCTGATCATGGTGGTATCGGGAACGGGCGTACTCTGGTACATCCAGGTGCTCTGGATTGTTTCCATGCTGTTACTTGTTGTACGGAAGCTGGAAAAAGACCGGCTTTATCATATCGGTGGAAAGATAAATATATTAGGTCTGATCCTGCTTGTGATCCCGGTGTGGGGCGCTGCCCAGATTTTAACTGCACCGGTTATATGCGTCTACCGTTTTGGGATCTATGGATGTTGTTTTCTTCTTGGCTATTATGTATTTTCCCATGAAGAAGTGACGGATCGGCTGAAAAAATGGTGCATTCCGCTTGCCGCAACAGCGATCATACTTGCCGTTTGGTACGTTGCAGTTTATTTTGGAGAAAATTATGCCGAAAAGCCGGTTGTAAACAGTCCGTTTTCAATCGTGTATGCATGGTGCGCGTGCCTTGCAATCCTCGGATGCATGAAAAAATGGGGAGACCGTACCTGCCGTTTCTTTGATTTTATGTCAAAAAAAAGCTTCGGGCTTTATGTGTTCCATTATCTGGCATTGTCAGTAATGGCGTATTTCTTAAAAGAGTATACACCGGTGACCGGATTTTTCGCGTATCTGCTTTCCGCAGTGGCGGCGTTCGGCGGAGGACTGGCGCTCTATGAGATCATTTCGAGAATCCCGCTGTTAAACTGGTGTGTGCTCGGAATCAAAAAGGAGAAGAAGCATGTTTAAGGAAAATCTGATTTCCCTGCGGAAATTGAATCATATGTCACAAGAAGAACTGGCAGAGAAGCTTGGAATATCAAGGCAGACACTGTCAAAGTATGAGACCGGAGAATCCATTCCCGATATTGAGCGGAGTAAAGCGATCGCGGATGCGTTTGGAGTGTCATTGGATGAACTGGTAAACTATGAAAACGGTCCGGACAGCCTTCCGGTGCCTCCGAAGGGCAGACACGCCTTCGGTGTGGTAAAAGTCGGGGAAAAGGGGCAGATCGTTATTCCGGCAAAGGCAAGAAAGGTGTTTGATATTCAGGCGGGGGATAATCTGATCGTACTCGGTGATGAGGCACAGGGGATCGCGCTGATAAAGGAAAAAGATTTTATGGCGATGGTGGAAGAAGTACGGAAGCAGAAATAAAAGTTTATATAGTGTCTGCTGATTAAAAGAAAATGAGCTTAAAACTATTGATTTTACTGTGTTTTCTGCTCAAAGATGGTATAATAAAGTGCACGGTTTTAACAGATCTTAAATCTTTTTTCGTGCAGTTTTCAATAGAAAAATACCATTTACGGAGCGGAAAATAATGTACAAATATACTGATAATACACAAAGCAACTTCTTGGATTTCAATCAGCCAATAGGACTTCACATGAACCCTGAAAACAGATGGGTAAAAATGGCAGATGCGATTCCATGGGAAGTCTTTGAAAAGAAATATTCCCGCCTGTTCAAAGGAAAGAATGGCCGGGTAGCCAAGCCATTACGTCTTGCTCTTGGCTCATTGATCATCCAAACGAAATATCAGTATTCTGACAGAGAACTCGTTGAACAGCTGACAGAAAATCCGTATTACCAGTATTTCATTGGGCTTCCAGGTTATCAGGAAGAACCGCCAATTGACGCAAGTACCTTAGTCCTGTTCCGTAAACGTCTGAAAATGGATGTTATCATGGAAGCGAATGAATATATGCTGGATGCAGTCAAAGAAAAGGAATCCAGTGACAAAAAGGATGATGATCATAACAATCCACCTTTAGGAGGAGAAGGTAATGGGCAGGATACAAAGCAGGAACAGTTCCCTGAAAATAAAGGAACCCTGATGCTTGATGCCACCTGTGCTCCATCTAATATCCGATATCCACAGGATTTTTCCCTGCTGAATGAAGCAAGGAAAAAACTGGAAACGATTATCATACGCTTCTGCAAAACATATGGATTTTCCAGACCCCGCATGTACCGCAGGATAGCAAGAAAAAATTATCTTGCATTTGCAAAAGCAAAAAAGCGCAGCACTAAGAAGATCAGAGCAACGATTCGTAAACAGTTGGCATTCATCAGACGAGATATCGGATACCTCGAAAATTTCATGCAGGACGGTTATGCACCGACATTGAAAGAGAGCACTCTTCTGCTGACAATCTCTAAACTGTATGAGCAATAGCAATACATGTAGCAGAACAAGACCCATAGCGTAGACAACCGCATTGTCAGCATTGCACAGCCATGGATCAGACCAATCGTAAGAGGAAAAACAAAGTCACCAGTAGAATTCGGGGCGAAGTTTGACCTGAGCATAGATGATAACGGTCTTGGCAGAATAGAAAAGATATCCTATGATGCCTACAATGAAAGTACAGTGTTGAAAGAAGCGGCAGAGCGTTTCAGAGAACGAACCGGTCATTATCCGGAACGTATATTAGTAGACCAGATCTATCGTACCAGAGAAAACAGAAAATACTGCAAGATGCATGGAATACGATTATCCGGTCCAAAGCTTGGGAGACCAGGTCTTGAAAAACAGCCAGCAAAAGAGAAAAAACAGGAATATCAGGATAACACGGATCGAATAGAGGTGGAAAGAGCCTTCAGCTTAAGCAAGCGCTGCTATGGAATGGGCTTGATCAGAACCAAACTTTATGACACAACCCTAACTTCAATCGCGTTATCCGTATTTGTGACGAATCTGTTCAAGATACAGTCACGGATACTTTTTACATTTTTATGGCTGCTGGAACTATTAACACATCAATCTGCTGATTTTGAGCTGGAAGCAGTTTAATCAGCAGACACTATATACTGCAAAGGAAAAATTGGATACGAAAGAAGGAGCGCGTCAGAAGAAAGAACGTGAGGTACAGTAGACAGTTATGAGACAGGAACTTTTGGAAGAATTGCTGATTGTATCAGAAGAAGAAAAAAGGTACAGATCAGGACAGGAAAATATTGAAGAACAGCTATATGCAAGGGAGTCAATCACGGAGGTTGAACGGGAAAAGCTGTTGCAAAGAGGGCGGCTTGTCACAGTGCGTCCTCACAGCCGTTTTGTGCATTTTCCGGAGCACAAGCATAATTATGTGGAGATTATGTATGTTGTGCAGGGAAGTATCACACATTACATTGAAGGGAAAGAGCTCACTCTGCAAAAAGGAGATATACTATTGTTGAATCAGCATGTGGTACATTCAATTAAGCGTGCAGAATATGAGGATATCGGAATCAATTTTATTGCACTCCCAGAATTCTTTGAAGTACCACTATCCATGTTGAACGAAAAGAATGTGCTTGCGGAATTTATCATTGGAGCATTGAGACAGAAGAATCCGGTTTCCCATTATCTCTTATTCCGCTTACAGGAAAATTTGCAGGTGGAGAATTTAATGGAAAACATGATTGCATCCATGTTGCATGAGCACGCAAATGAGGATATTATGAATCAGTATTCGATGGGGCTGGTGTTTTTGTATCTGCTTGAGCATCTGGAGAATCTGAGCCATAATTCATCAATCGACTATAAAGAAACGATTGTGCAGGCGGTGATCGCTTATATCAACAGTGACTGTCGGAATGCGAATCTCACAAAGATTGCGGAGGATACGCATCAGTCAGTGACGGTTTTAAGTAAGTTGATCAAACAAAAGACCGGGTGCAATTTTCAGGAACTTTTGCAGCGTAAGCGTTTTGAGACAGCAGTACGCCTTTTGCTCGATACAGATCTGGCAATCGAGGAGATCGCACTGGATGTCGGATATGAAAATCAGAGTTATTTTTTCCGGCAGTTTCGAAAACGTTACGGAATGACACCAAGAAGGTACCGCGTGGAACATAAAAAAGATATACAGGTGCGATTATAAATAAAGATAGCCTATGCCTAAACAGAAAATAAGGACAGTTTTTTGGTCTAATCAGAGTCTAAAAAACTGTCCTTATTTTTGTTACGATCTATTTGAAAAAGAAATCAGGAGGCAAAAGAATGAATGCAGTTATTTTTGATCTAGATGGGGTTATCTGTTTTACCGATCAGTATCATTTTAAAGCATGGAAGCAGTTGGCAGATTCGATCGGTGTATATTTTGATGAAAAAATAAATGACAGGCTGCGCGGTGTGAGCCGTATGGACAGTTTGAATATTATTCTGGAGCGGTCATCCAAAGAATATTCTGAGGAAGAAAAAGAAAAGATGGCAGAACAGAAAAATACGATCTATGTAAAATTATTGGAAAATATGTCACCGGAAGATCTGTCGGATGAGGTGAAAGAGACATTGGATGAACTTAGAAAACGCGGATATAAACTTGCGATCGGGTCAAGCAGTAAAAATACAAAAAAAATCTTAGGTCAGATCGGACTAAAAGATTATTTTGATGCGATCAGTGATGGGACGAATATTGCAAGATCTAAACCGGATCCGGAGGTGTTCCAAAAAGCGGCGGAAATGCTGGATGAAACACCAGAAAGCTGTCTGGTGGTCGAAGATGCTATGGCAGGTATTGAAGCGGCGTGCAAAGGGAATTTTCAAAGTGCTGGGATAGGAGAAGCGGCAAAACATTCGAATGTGACGTATCCGATCCGGACATTTTCGGATCTTTTAAAATTATGCCCTGCTTTGCAGTAACAGGACATAACGTATTATTGAAAAACAGGAGAAATCTGAATCAGCCGGATTTCCAAAAGTTCTAATTGAGCATCTAGTTTCAGGATTCCATCAGTGGAGACTTCGGTCAGAGATTGATGAAAACCAGGAACAGATGCTTTTTTTAGCAGGTCATATTCTTCCAGAGAGGTTGGCTCCAGAGCACCCATAGAGACCCATTGGTCAAAAGAACTTCCGTGTTTTCGATTTACATAAGTTTCTGATATCTTATAGGAACCTGCCGGGATATTGGAAAGTGTGAGACGGATATTTATGGGATCAGAATTAGCGAATACCGTATAGCGATCCGTCTCTGTCATATCAAACCGTTCCCCATTCGCATATAAATAGGTAAAATGTTCATAATTGTACAGCATGATCTGATAGCTTTTATTTTCCATTGTAATAAAATATCCGTCACCACGTCCCAGAAAATTCTTTCCAAGTTTATTTAATAGTAAAAATGCATGAAAGCTCGCTTTGGGGATCTGATTTACCGTAAAGAGGCCTAAGCCGCCAAAAAACAGTTTGTCAGGAAGCGGACCATCAGACATAAGATCTGTCAGTGCCTGATAGGTAAAGCTTTCAAGCCGGTCATAATTTTCCAGTATGTTTTTAACAATATAACAGGATTTAAAACAGGTGTCGTTTAGCAGATCCTGTTGACTGGGAGTGTTATTCCATTCCGAAAGATAAATGGGTATATTTTTTAATCCAAGCTGGCGGCGTTCACGCAGAACCTGCATGACAAAGTCCTTCAGCCCGTCCGGATTTTCCAAAAGGCTCATAGTGTATACGAACCCGAAGGACTCTTTGGAGTAGTTTTTAGAGGAAAGCAGGCGGGTATCATAATAGGTAAAACTAAGACAGTCCGGCAGGCAGTCATTAGACTTGCACCAATCCAGAAAATGTAAATACCAGTTCGTGTGCTCCTCACTGACGATATAGTAAGTCGGCGGAAAGCAGAATTCAATGTCTTGGCAGAAGCCTTTTATGCATTGATAGGTCGCTTTATAAAAAAGAAAAAAGTCTTTTTCTTTTGCAAATCCAAACAGGTCGGTAGTCGTATCGGGTTGATTCCATAAACTGAATTTCCAGCATTTTACAGTTTCTAGTCCATAGCGTTTTGTAATATGCACGAGAAACTGGTGTACTAGCCGACACCATGCATCAATGGATTGCGGCTGGCTGACATTGGCACCGAAAAGCCGTTTGTTCGGATATTTTGCCAGCTTTTCCGGCATATAGGAAAGCTGGATATATGGCTTTAGATGATGGAGTTTCACAAAATCTAAAATTTTGTCAATATAAGTAAAGCTGTAAATGGGAGTTCCGTTGTAGGATTCATTGTATACATGCAGTTCGTCCGAAAAAATACCGTTTAATTTAATGAATTCAAAGCCGATCATCTGCTGGATCTGGGCAATCATTTCCTGTACATCAGAGATGAGGATATCACTGGTTCTCCCGACAGTCATCATTTTTTTCCAAGTATGAATAAGCCGATAGGAGCTTTGACCGATAGTAAAGGATATCTCCTTTGTCCTTTTTGGTGAAATTACTTTAGAGGAGTTTTCATTTATCAGATATTTTTTTAAACCGGCAATGTAATTATGCTGTTCAATCCGCTGCGCAGAGGAGCTTTTTTCTGTTTTTTGTTCACGACGGTAATCCTTTGGCAGCATATTATATTCTTTTTTGAATGCAGTAACAAAGGCATGACTGTTGGGGAAACCGCTGTCGATTGCGATAGTATCAATGTTTTTATCTGTAACCGTAAGTTCTGAAACGGCATGCATCAGCCGGTACTGGTTGAGATAAGTAAGAAAGTTCATGCCATAGTATTCTGAAAAAAATTTGGACAGATAAGGGACAGAGAGATGTACCTGGGCAGCAACTTCGTTTAAAGTGAGATTTTCCGTATAGTGCTGCTGAATGATTAGAGATATTTCAGAGATGCGCATGGCATATTTGTAGTTTTTCTTTTCTTTGGCAGTAGAAAGTTTTAAGCGGAAATTTCGATAGAGAACCTCCATCACACTATAAATGTATGCCCAGTTTCGCAGTTCATATCCTTCCTGTTTATCAACGTTTGTCTTTATGATATGGGCAAGTAAAGATCGTAGGCGGGCTAAAGCCTTGTCATTATCAGAAACCGTACTGACGCAGAAAAAGCGTGGATGTGATGGAATAGGAAGAATTTGCTCAAAAAAGGACTGATTAAACAAAACGGTTACGATCACGCAGTTTATGCCGTGCAGTTCGTGCAAGGTAAGTGGATTGACACAGAACAGGTCATCACTTTTGAGGCTGTATATATGTTCTTCCATTTGTAAACTGCAGCTTCCAGAAACAACCATCGAAAGCTCAAAGTAGTTATGCATTTGCTGACGGATATGATCGAAACGCTGCATGGTGCACCGGATCGGCATGTGTGAATTGGAATCTGTAATAATATAGTAATTTTCAGCCATAAAAATCCTCCTAAAATGCCAAATAGTATGGAATATATTAATTAAAACATATATGTAATTATAAAATCAATAAAAATATAGGATTTTTAATCTGTTTTCGTAGCTGAGTGGAAAAAAATCAAAAACCGAAAACAATGCAGATAAAATATATTAAAAACTGCACGTAAATACAATAAAAAACAAAATTATATGAAATAAGGCAGGAACCTATAATGTACGTAAAGACGAGGTGAAAAGAATGAATGAACCAATATTGAAAGTAGAAAACATGAATAAGAAATTTGGAAGTACGGTGGCATTGAATGATGTGTCACTTACGGTTTATCCGGGAGAGATCAGGGGACTGATCGGAGAGAATGGTTCTGGAAAGTCAACCATAACATCTATTGTTGCCGGAATGCAGAGCAGAGATAGCGGTACGATGATATTTAAAGGGAAAGAATGGAAACCGCTTAGTATGATCGATGCACTTCACAGAGGAATCGGAATGATCGTACAGGAGAGCGGAACGATTCCGGGCATTACCGTAGCTGAAAATATTTTTCTGGCAGAGACGGAACGATACAAAAACAAGTTGGGACTGATTGACCGGAAACGGATGAATCAGGATGCAACAGCAGTTATGAGAAATATCGGAGTAAAAGATATTACAGGAGATATGCAGATGCAGCAGCTTGATTTTCAGACAAGAAAACTGGTGGAGATCGCAAAAGTGGTCATGAAACAGCCGGAAATACTGGTCATTGATGAGACAAGCACAGCTCTTTCACATGATGGCAGAACTATTTTGTATGACATTATGAATAAATTACGCGAAGAAAAAAAATCGGTGATCTTTATCTCACATGATCTGGAAGAGATCATGGAAGTGTGTGATACGCTGACGGTTTTAAGGGATGGAAAGATCATCCGGACTTTTGAAAAGGAAGAATTTGAACCGGGAGCGATCCGTGCCAGCATGATCGGTAGGGAATTGCAGGGTGATTATTACCGAAGTGATTTTAAGGCAACTGCACAGGATGAAGCAGCATTGGATGTGAAAGAACTTGTGTATGGAGATCGTCTGAAAAAAGTATCTTTTCAGTTAAAGAAGGGAGAGATTGTTGGAATCGGAGGACTTTCTCATTGTGGAATGCATACGCTTGGAAAGGTATGCTTCGGAGCTTTAAAACCGGAGCAGGGAAGTGTTACGGTGGCAGACGGCACAGTTATATCGACTCCGGCAAATGCGATGAAACAGCATATTGGATATGTGTCCAAAGATCGTGATGTAGAGTCTTTATGTCTGAATGCAAGTATTGAGGATAATATTTCGATCGCTGGCATGAGCCGGTTTGCGGTTAAAAAATTTCTGGTTTTGAGAAGCAGGGAAAAGAAATATGTGGATCAGCAGATCAGAGAATTATCTATTAAATGTGCAGGCAGAGATCAGACAGTATCTCAATTATCCGGTGGAAATAAACAGAAGGTTGTTTTCGGTAAATGGATCGGCTGCGGAAGTGAGATCTTGATCTTAGATTGCCCGACCAGAGGCGTTGACATCGGTGTTAAGCAGGCAATGTATCAGTTGATGGTTAAGTTAAAGAATGAAGGCAAATCCATTCTGATGATAAGTGAAGAGCTTCCGGAGCTGATCGGTATGAGCGACAGGATTCTGATCATGAAAGATGGAGAGATCACTAAGGAATTTACAAGAAGTGAAAATCTTTCAGATTCACAGATTATTGAATATATGATTTAGGAGGCACAAAAGAATGACAAGAAATAAAAAACTGTTTATAGGGATGCTGCCATTCCTGGCGCTGATCGTACTGCTTGCAATTTTTTGCGGGATTGTAAGCGCAAAAGGTTATCGGCTGGATATGTATATGAAGATCATATTTAATGAAGGAATCGTTTTATCCATTGTCGCGACCGGAGCAATCTTTATTTATACGCTTGGCTCGTTCGATATCAGTTTGGGAGCGGCAACTCTGTTTTCGGCAACGATCGGTGTTGTAACGTATAATGCGACCGAAAGTATTGTACTTATGATTGCTGTGATCATGCTTACTGGTATCGGATGTTCACTGCTGAATTCGGTACTGGCATCTATTTTTCATATACCTGTATTTGTGACCACAGTAGCAATGATGTCGGTTTTATCGGCAGTAGCATCACAGATCATTACCACAAAAGGCGGTGCAGTCGGTGGAATCAGTATTCCGAGCGAAGTAGTAAAAGGACTGGATACATCCGGGTTCAAGATTCTTGTGCTGGTTGTCTGGGTTTTAGTTTGTACGTTTATTTTTAACTATACAAAGTTTGGAAGATGTGAAAAATTTGTTGGTGGAAATCCGATCTGCGCACAGCTTTCGGGAATCAAATATAACACGTATGCGATTCTTGGATTTTTTCTGGCAGGAATCGGTGTGGGAATCGGGGCATTTATGACGTTAGTGTATACGCCATCGGTAACGACAACGACTGCTGGAGATATCGGAATGAATATTATGGTAGCAATCGTTTTTGGCGGTATGCCGATTTCTGGTGGTGCCCGATCAAAGATATACGCGGCAGTTGTCGGTGGCTTTTCCTATATTGTACTTAACAATATACTGGATCTTTTGATAGAGTCCACTTCGGGATATGGGATCACACAGATCATCAGTGCAGTATTTTTCCTGGTGGTTGTATATGTCGCCAGTGTAAATTACCGTTCTGAGATGCTTCCGAGATAACGATGTATTTAACACATAGCTGTTAAAGATAAATTTTAAGAAATTAAACACAGGGAGGTAACAATTTATGAAACGAGCAATGCAAAGATTTTTAAGTCTGGGAGTGGCAATCGTTCTGTCATTTACCATGCTCACGGGATGTGGAAACAGTAATGATGCAAAAGGTGAGTCAAGTGAAGAACCGGCTGCGGCAAGCGACGGTGTAAAAATCGGTGTTCTGGTGCAGGATGTAAGTGGAGAAGAGGCGTTAGGATTCCGTGCATACTATGAAGATTATGTTGAAAAACAGTATGATGTAACCTTTACATATACCGAGGAACTGACGGATGCGGCAAGTGAAAAGTCTGCAATCGAAAAGTTTGCTTCACAGGGGTATCAGGCGGTCATATCTTTTTCCAGCAATGACCGTGCACTGCAGATTGAAACCTGCGAGGAAAATAAGATTTATTATGTAGTTGCAGCGGGTAACTTAGACGAGGATCAGTATGAAAAATATAAAACCTATGAATATTTTGTAGGACAGGTCGGACCGAGCATGGATACAGAGTATCAGGCAGGTGTAGAGATGGGAAAATATTTTGCGGATAAGGGTATAAAAACCGTTGCTGTTTACGGAGCATTTATTCCGAATCCGATGCATGTATATCGCGTTGCAGGAGTGCTGTCCGGTCTGGGACTTTCTTATGGAGGAGCAACCGAAGAGGCAGATGTAGTGGGTCAGATTTTTGCGGATCAGAGTCTGGATCTGTCAAAGATTACCGGGGACATTCAGGTAGTTTCCTATCTGCAGGGGTATGGAGATACTACAACGGACGAGATCAATGCAGCTATTCAGGCAAATCCGGAGGCGTTTATCTCTGTTGGTATGGCAACAACATTTTTTACACAGCAATTAAATGCGGCAGGTATTGAATTTTCTGATATTGATTCCTTTACAAATGGAAATGGTGAAGCAATTAAGAGCGGAAAACTAGTATATCTTGCAGGTAAGTATTCTTCCAGTGTAGGACCGGCTTTTGCACTTGTTATGAATGCAGTGAATGGAAATGTGATCCGTGATGCAGAGGGAAATGCAATTTCTGTCAGCCAGAATTATCTTGTGGCAACGGACGAGGAGAGCTTTGACAAGTATTACGTGACAGATAATGGAGATAATCCGATTTACAATAAGGAAACACTGGATACGATCATTGGTGATTCTGTGACCAGTGAAGATATTATCAAGCTTGCTGAATCAAAATAGAGGGGCTTTTTAGATAGCACGGCTCCCCCCAAAAAAAGAGCCGTGCGTTCTCAGAAGAGATGAAAGAGTTTATCTTTTCTGAGAGGTATTGATACCAATTTCCCAAAAAAGAAAAGAGGAGATAGATAATGAGTAAAAAAGCAAAAAAGCACTGGATGAAAAATGTAGCCGGAGCACTGGTGATCCCTGTATTTGCGGCAGTGTTGCTGCAGGGGATCTGTATGGCAAATGGAAGAACGATGATCGTGAATATGGTCAGTTTTGACAATTTTATGGTTTATACGGCGATCGTCATGATTACAACGATCGCATTGTCTGTGAATTTAAATAGTGGACGATTTGATTTTTCGCTGGGTTCTATGGCAATTCTTTCTTCGGTTCTGGGCGCAAAGATCAGCTATGGTATTCTCGGCGGAGGAAGCGGAAGCGCACTGCTCATGCTGATACTGACCATAATTTTTGGAATGCTGCTTGGGCTGTTATCTGGATTATTGTATATTGCGTTACGCTTGCCTCCAATCATCACATCTCTTGGCGTTACACTTATTTATGAAGGAATTATTTTCACGATCACCGAGGGACGTTATGTCATGAAAGAAGTGCAGAATGCATCTATGACGGCATTTACCGGAAATTGGATCTATGCAGCCATTATTATTGCAGCCGTTTTAGTGATCTGCATTGTGATCTTCGATTATACAAAGTTCGGCTATGATTATAATGCTTTAAAAAACGGGCAGAAAGTTGCCGTAAATACTGGAACGAAAGAGATCTTCAATGCGGTCGGCTGCTATGTGATCTGCGGCGGACTTATGGGATTAGTCGGATATTTAAATGCGGCAAGAAATGCAACGATCAATGGCGGACAGCTTAATTTTGGTTCCATCAGTATTATGTTTACAGCGTTTTTACCGATGTTTATCGGTTCGTATATCAGCAGATTTACCAATGAGAAAATCGGTTTTTTGATTGCGGCGGTATGTATGTCCATGCTGAATTCTACATTTGCGGTATTTTCAAATGAGGTAAGCGCTTCCATGCAGGCAATCATCAATGCGGTACTGTTAGTAGTTTTCCTGATCTATCTGAGCAACGAGCATTTACTTGCAGAGCTTTTTGGCAGAAAAAACAAACAGAAGACGGAGGGAAAATAATATGATCAATTTAATGAAACAGCCCTTTTTTCTTTCAGAAAAGGATATTGAATGGGTGGAAAATACAAAAAAGCATATGACGCTTGAGGAAAAAATAGGACAGTTGTTTGTACCGATCGGATATTCAGGGGAAGCAGAATATCTCGATCAGGTCATGCTTGCACATCACATCGGAGGAATCATGTATCGGTGCGGAAAGGCAGAGGAGATGCAGCAGACACATCGGTATCTTCAGGAAAATAGTAAGATCCCGCTTTTGATTGGTGCGAATCTTGAGGATGGCGGCTGCGGGATTGCTGTTGATGGGACACAGTATGGTAAGCAAATGCAGGTGGCTGCAACCGGGGACGTAGAGGATGCTTACAGACTTGGAAAAGTAAGCTGCAGTGAAGGTGCTGCGGTTGGATGTAATTGGGCATTTGCGCCTGTTGTGGATATAGACAGAAACTGGAGAAATCCGATTACCAATGTGCGTACCTATGGAAATGATCCGGACAGAGTGTTGGCGTATGGATGTAATTACATGAAAGCCGCAAAGGAAGAAAATGTGCTGGTTGCAATCAAGCACTTTCCGGGAGATGGGTGTGATGAGGTAGATCAGCATATCCTCACCAGTGTCAATGATCTTTCATGCGAGGAATGGGATAAGACGTATGGAAAAATTTATAAAGGTCTGATCGATGCAGGAGCGCAGACCGTAATGGTAGGTCATATTGCACAGCCGGCATATCAGAAAAAATACAATCCTGATTTTCCCAAGAAATTAGTACCGGCATCTTTGTCTCCGGAGCTTTTAAAGGGCCTTCTTCGTCAAAAACTGGGATTCAACGGGCTGATCGTTACAGATTCTACCTGTATGGTTGGTTTCAGCAGCGCAATGAAGCGTGAAAAGGCAGTGCCGTATGCAATAGAAGCAGGCTGTGATATGTTTTTGTTTAATAAAGATCTGGAAGAAGATTACCAGTATATGTTAAATGGTTACAAACAGGGTATCCTGTCTGAACAGCGTCTGGATGAAGCACTGACAAGAATACTGGCAACGAAAGCGGCACTTGGTCTGCATAAAAAGAAAAAAGAAGAAATTGTTCCGGCGGTATCTGCATTGGAGATCTTAAAATCAAAAGAACATGAAGCATGGGCGAAGAAAAGTGCAGATACGGCGGTGACGCTGGTAAAAGATACCGCAAAGCTCTTGCCTCTCAGTCCGAAGAAAGTGAAAAAGGTATTGCTTGAAATCATGGGAGATTTCCCATCAAACGAAAGAGTAGTTAAAAGTTTTGAGGAATGTTTAATGAAAGAAGGTTTTTTGGTAGAGCGGTATGAACATGAAAATTTTGAAACTGCAAAATTTGATGTAGAAACGTTTAAGAAGAACTATGATCTGGTGATCTATATCGGCAATGTAGAAAATGCTTCGAATAAAGTGACAAACCGTTTATCATGGTTCACATTCTGGGGCAATGGCAATAATGTACCCTGGTTTGTGGAGGAAAGACCGACATTGTTTATCAGTCTGGCAAATCCTTATCATCTGGTGGATGTTCCGATGATAAAAACTTATATCAATGCTTATTCCAATAGTGAGTATGCCATTGAGAGCGTTGTTGATAAGCTTATGGGAAGAAGCAGTTTTACCGGAAAAAGTCCGGTAGATCCATTTTGCGGAAAAGAATATTTAAAATGGTAGTGAAAGGGAATTTATGGAAAAAAATACAGAATTACTAAACAAAGCATTGCATTTACTGCCGGAGGTGAGAAAAACAAAGATCGTACCCCCAAAAGGGCAGAGTTTTTTTGAACCGCTCGGTAAGGATGGAATGGTGGAGATCGATTTTGGCAGACACATGGTCGGATATCTGCATTTGAAGTTGGGATATATCAATTCGCATCCAGATGCACCGGTCTGGTTAAAAATTTATTTTGCAGAATCTAAAAAAGAATTGGAAGAAAAGGTGGAAAATTATGATGGCTGGATCTGTTCTGGCTGGGTACAGCAGGAGCAGATCCATGTGGATGTGATCCCGGCAGAGATAGAGCTTCCGAGAAGATATGCGTTTCGATATGTAAAGATAGAGGTTTTGGATATCAGTAGTAAATTTGAACTTACGATAGATGATGCTTATGTGGAAGCAGTATCTTCTGCGGATGAAACTACACTGATTCCATATGAAAGTACGGACAAAGAACTGGTTGCGATTGACCGGATTGCATGTAATACGCTGCATGATTGTATGCAGCAGGTATTTGAGGATGGACCAAAGCGTGACCGGAGATTATGGATCGGAGATCTGCGTTTGCAGGCACTTGCCAATTATGAAACCTATCGAATGAATGACATGGTAAAAGGCTGTCTGTATCTGTTTGCAGCACTTCCTATGGAAAATGGACAAGTGGGAGCCTGCGTATTCATGGAACCGGAACCGGAAGTAGATGATACTTGTATGTTTGATTATTCTTTACTTTTTATCCCGACACTTTGGGATTATTATCAGGAAACCGGTGACAGACAGGCACTCGAAGAATTATGGCTGACGGTAAAACAGCAGTTAAAACTTGCAGAAGAGCGGGTGGATGAAGATGGGATCGTAGCAGACAGTGATGTTTTGGGCTGGTGTTTTCTCGACTGGTCATTGGAACTGAATAAACAGGCAGGAGCCCAGGGAGTGCTGTTGTATGCATTGAAAGCGGCAATCCGGATTGCAGGAGAACTAAAGGAAGATCGCGAAGCGGAAATGATGCAGAAAAAGTATGATCTTTATTGCGGAGCAGCAAAAAAATATTTTTGGGATGAAAAACAGAAGCTTTTTGTGAGTGGAAAAGACAGACAGGTTTCCTATGCAAGTCAGGTATGGCTGATACTTGGTGGTGCTGCGAATCAAAAAGAGGGCATCAATATTTTACATAGGGTAGCACAGCATCAAAATGCAGTGCGTATCGTTACTCCATATATGTATCATTATTATATTGAGGCGTTTTTGCAGTGCGGGGAAAAAGAGGAAGCACTTCAGATTATGAAAACATATTGGGGAGGAATGGCAAAGCAGGGGGCTGACACCTTCTGGGAGCTGTATGATCCGAAGAATCCGGAAGCATCTCCGTATGGCGGAACCATTGTGAACAGTTATTGTCATGCATGGAGCTGTGCTCCGGCGTATTTTCTCAGGAGATATTATACAGGTAAATTGGTAAATGGCAGGTGAGAACATGAAAAAAATAAGAAATAAAGTGTTAGTAATGATCACAATATTTGTGGCAATATTTATTCTGAATGTAGCAACTGCAATTTATGCCCAATATAATGTGACAATGGCTGGAGAGAAGATCACGGAATATTATATTCCGATACAGACCGAGATTTTTACGATACAAAAAAGTATGGAAAGAGGACAGAAATATTTAAATATCATTAGTCTGTATGATAATGCGGATCTTCGCGCACAACTAGAGAGTGCCCTGTCAGAGGAGATAGAGACCATTCATGCAAGTGAAACAAAAGTGGACTCCTATTTATCAGGGATAGAAGATGAAAAATTAGAAAGTGCGATGCGTGCATATACAGATTTTCTGGAAGAAGTGATCGTGCAGTTTACAGCGATACAGGAATATGTGGATGAGGGAGATTTTGAGAATGCCAATACGGCACTTGGAGTCGAATTTCAGAGTCTTGTAACAGAGAAGGGAGAGTCGGCAGAAACGGAGCTGACCAAAGCACTGGAAGCTGGAATTACAAGATCGTCGAAGGAGTATAGCGGTGCGATGCAGATCAATCTGCGTGTAACCATTCTGCTGTTGGGAATCTTTGCTGTGGTGGCAGTCATAGTCTGGCTAATCGCAAAAAAAACGGTGAGTGATCCGGCAAGTCATGCAAGCACCCAGTTAAATGATATAATAGACGGCATTAATCAGATGCGCGGAGATCTGACAGAGCGCATAGATGTGGTTTCTAAAGATGAGATCGGGCAGTTATCAGAAGGAATCAACAATTTTATCATACAGCTTCAGGTAGTCATGCAGAAAGTAAAATTGCAGTCGGAACAGATGGAGCAGTCCTTAAAAGAAATGGATCGTGAAGTCAGCAGTTCCGATGAAAATGTGAATAGTGTGGCTGCAGTTATGCAGCAGATCACTGCCAGTATGGAGGAAATAACCGCTACCATTGAAGGACTAAGCGGGAATACGCAGGATATTTTAAAATCGGTAAACAGTGTCAATGACCAGACGAAAGAAGGAGTTGCGCTGGCGACTGATATTAAGGCACTTGCGATCGGGATCAAGGAGGAGACCGAAAAGAAAAAAGATGAGATCCATGACATTATGTCGGAAAAACAGCAGATTTTGCATACATCGATCGAAGACAGCCGGAAGATAGAAAACATCAACAATCTCACGAATGATATTTTAGAGATTGCAAGCCAGACAAATTTACTTGCGCTTAACGCATCAATCGAAGCGGCACGGGCTGGAGAAGTGGGAAAAGGATTTGCAGTCGTTGCAGATGAGATACGACAACTTGCGGAAAACAGTAAAAATACAGCAAACGATATTCAGGGGATCAGTCAGCTTGTGATCTCTGCAGTGAATAAGCTGATGGAGAACGCACAGGATCTGATGGGATTTATGCAGGAAAGAGTGCTCGATGATTATGTTGGGTTTGAAGGTGCGGCGGATATGTATTACGAAAAAGCAGAGCATATGGATCATATTATGGGCATTTTTGATATGAATATCGCACAACTGCGTCAGACCATGGAAAAGATCACAGAAGGAACTACGAATATCACCGTGGCGGTAGGGGAAAATGCAACCGGTGTCAGTACGGTAACGGAAAATGTTACAAGCCTTGCGGGTTCGATTACCGTGATCCACGGACAGGCGGCAAAAAATATGGAGTCGTCGGAAAATCTGATGTCTGAATTAAAACGGTTTAAAAAAATATAGAAAATAAGGACAGTTTTTTGGTCTAATCAGAGCCTAAAAAACTGTCCTTATTTTTGGTATTCTTAGATCATCAACAGGAGATAAAGGAGAGCCGAACATGGATAGGAAATATTATCTGGCAGTCGATATCGGGGCTTCCAGCGGTCGCCATATGCTTTCCCATCTGGAGGACGGGAAGATGGTGTTAGAGGAGATCTACCGTTTCCCGAATGGGATGACAGAAAAGGACGGACATAAGATCTGGGATGTTGATCAGTTGTTCAAAGAGATCCTTGCCGGGATGAAAAAATGTGCTTTGGCAGGAAAGATCCCATACAGCATGGGAATCGACACCTGGGCAGTGGATTTTGTTTTGCTGGATGCCAAAGATAAAAGGATCGGGGACGCAGTTGCGTATCGTGATGGAAGAACTGCGGGGATGGACGAGAAAGTTTATGAACACATTCCGGAAGAAATGCTCTATCAGAAAACCGGAATACAAAAACAGATTTTTAATACGATCTATCAGTTGATGGCGGTAAAGGAACAAACGCCCCAACAGTTAAAAAAAGCAAAAACTATGCTGATGATTCCGGATTATTTTCATTTTCTTCTGACCGGAAAAAAGGTACAGGAATATACGAATGCGACAACGACACAGCTTGTAGATCCGAAGACGAAGGATTGGGACCGGGAGTTGATTGAGAAACTTGGCTATCCGGAAGAAATTTTTGAAAAGATCAAAAGTCCGGGTTATGAAGTGGGTGAACTTACAGAGAAAATTAGAGAAAAGGTTGGATTTAATTGTAAAGTGGTTCTTCCGCCGACACACGACACCGCCTCTGCGGTCGTTGCAGTTCCGACACAGGAGGATCATGCACTTTATATTAGTTCCGGAACATGGTCACTTATGGGAACCGAACTGATGCAGGCAGACTGCAGGAAAGAGAGCAGACAGTGTAATCTGACCAATGAGGGTGGATATGATTATCGGTTCCGCTATCTGAAAAATATTATGGGACTCTGGATGATCCAGTCGGTACGCAAAGAGATCGCACCGGACATGAGTTTTGGAGAAATCTGTGAACTTGCGTCAAAGGAGGATATTTCTTCCATTGTAGACGCAAATGATGCGAGATTTTTAGCACCGGGAAATATGATGGAGGAAGTAAAAAAGGCGTGCAGGGAATCCACGCAGCAGATACCGGAAACGATCGCGGAGGTGGCGGCAGTCATCTACAACAGCCTTGCGGAGTGTTATGCGGCTACGGTCAAGGAGATCGAGGCACTGACAGGAAGAGAGTACCGCCAGATCCACATTGTGGGCGGAGGCGCAAATGCACGGTATTTAAATGAACTTACTGCAAAATCGACCGGCAAAAAAATATATGCGGGACCGACGGAAGCTACGGCAGTCGGCAACATCGCTACACAGATGATCGCGGCGGGAGCGTTAAAAGATTTAAAAGAAGCAAGACAGTGTATTTTTGAATCATTTGAAATCCATGAATTTTAAGAGAGAAGGAGAAGAACTATGACAGGATACGAAGCAGCAAAAGAAAAATATAAAGCACTTGGCGTTGATGTAGAAAAAGCAATGGAAACTTTAAAAAACGTTCCGGTTTCTCTGCATTGCTGGCAGTTGGACGATGTGATTGGATTTGATAATGACGGCGGACTGACCGGCGGAATCCAGACAACGGGCAATTATCCAGGACGCGCAAAAATGCCGGAACAGCTTATGACAGATATGGAAGAAGCCATGAAACTTATGCCTGGAACAGCGAAATTAAATATCCATGCATCTTATGCGATTTTTGAGCCGGGTGAATTTGCAGACCGGAATGCCTTAGAGCCGAAGCATTTTGCAAAGTGGGTGGAATTTGCGAAAAAGCATCACATGGGTATTGATTTTAATCCGACATTTTTCTCACATGAAAAGGTAAAAAACGGTCTGACTTTATCCAGTCCGGATGAGGAGACCAGAAAATTCTGGATTGATCATGGAAAAGCATGTATTCGCATTTCCGAGTATTTTGCAAAAGAGACGGGAATGCCATGTGTTATGAATATCTGGACGGGAGACGGATTTAAGGATGTTCCGGCGGATCGTATGGGACCGCGTATGCGTTATAAGGATTCCATCGAACAGATTTTATCCGAGCCGTATGATAAAAATCTTGTAAAACCATGCGTGGAGTCTAAGGTGTTCGGAATCGGTGTGGAATCCTATACGGTGGGATCAGCGGAATTTACGCTGAGCTTTGCGGCACTTCATGACGGTTGTATGCCGCTGATGGACAACGGACATTATCATCCGATGGAATATGTGTCCGATAAGATCCCGGCAATGCTCTGCTTCTATCCAGAATTTGCGCTTCACATTACAAGAGGTGTGCGCTGGGATTCCGATCATGTCCTGATCTTAGATGATGAGACGAAGGAGATGGCAAAGGAGATTGTAAGAAACGATGCGCTTGACCGTGTTTATATGGCTCTCGATTATTTTGATGCGAGCATTAACCGTATTTCTGCACTTGCAACGGGATTCAGAAGCTGGCAGAAGGCACTTCTTATGGCACTCTGCACACCAAACGAAATGTTGAAAGAACTTCAGGATACAAACCAGATGAGCAAACTTATGGTTATGAATGAAGCAGTAAAAATGCTTCCAAGCGGAGAGATCTGGGAGGAATACTGCCGCAGAGAAGGTGTTGCGGACGATCTGCATTTCTTTGATGAGATTGAAAAGTATGAAAATGAAGTATTAAAAAAGCGAATTTAGCATGATATGGACAAAATCAGAGAGAGAGGAAAACAAGAGATGAAATTTTTAGATGCAGAATTTGTACAGGGATTTATCCGTATGGCAAATGACGGATGGGAACAGGGATGGCATGAAAGAAACGGCGGAAACCTGTCTTATCGTGTGAAACCGGAAGAAGTGGAGCTGGTAAAAGAAAATTTTTCCATAAACGAATGGCAGCCGATCGGAACATCTGTTCCAAATCTGGCGGGAGAATATTTTCTGGTGACCGGAAGTGGAAAATATTTCCGAAATGTGATCTTAAAGCCGGAGGATTCCATCTGCATGATCAAACTGGACGATAAGGGAGAAAATTACCGAATTGTCTGGGGACTTGTAAATGGAGGAAGACCGACTTCAGAACTTCCGAGTCATCTGATGAATCTGGAGGTAAAGAAGTTAAAAAATCCGAATTACCGTGTGGTATATCATGCGCATACGACAAACATTATCGCACTGACCTTTGTGCTTCCGTTAGAAGATGAGGTTTTTACCAGAGAACTCTGGGAGATGGCGACCGAGTGTCCTGTTGTATTTCCGGACGGGATCGGTGTTGTGCCGTGGATGGTTCCGGGCGGCAGAGAGATCGCAGTTGCAACCAGTGAACTGATGAAAAAATATGATCTTGCAATCTGGGCGCATCATGGTATGTTTGCGGCAGGTGAGGATTTTGATCTGACGTTTGGTCTGATGCATACAGCAGAAAAATCGGCGGAGATTCTTGTAAAAATGCTCTCTATGAGACCGGATAAATTACAGACGATCACGCCGGATAATTTCCGTCAGCTTGCAAGGAATTTCGGAGTCACTCTGCCGGAAAAATTCTTATATGACAAATAATTAAGAAACAGTAATAAAAATACATAGTCAGGAGGAAAAAAACTATGGCAAACAGATTTGTATTAAACGAGATTTCTTATCATGGAGCAGGAGCAATAGAAGAGATCGGGGCAGAATCAACAGGAAGAGGATATAAAAAGGCATTTGTATGTTCAGATCCGGATCTGGTTAAGTTCGGAGTAACAAAAAAGGTACTGGATGTATTGGAAAAGGGAGGGATTGCTTATGATCTGTATTCTAATATCAAACCGAATCCGACAGTGGAAAATGTTAAGACGGGTGTAGCGGCATTTAAACAGTCCAAAGCAGATTATATTGTGGCAATTGGCGGCGGATCTTCAATGGACACTGCAAAAGCGATCGGTATCATTATCGCCAATCCGGAGTTTGAGGATGTTGTAAGCTTAGAAGGCGTTGCACCGACAAAAAATAAATCCGTTCCGATTTTTGCAGTGCCGACAACAGCCGGAACAGCAGCAGAGGTAACGATCAATTATGTCATTACGGATGCTCGGAAGAATCGGAAAATGGTGTGTGTCGATCCGAAAGATATTCCGGTGGTCGCATTTGTTGATCCGGATATGATGTCAACTATGCCGAAAGGCCTTACTGCGGCAACCGGAATGGATGCTCTGACACATGCGATTGAGGGATATATTACTGCAGGAGCCTGGGAACTGTCTGATATGTTTCATTTGAAGGCGATCGAGATCATTTCCCGTTCTCTTCGTGCGGCAGTGGAGAATAAACCGGAAGGCAGAGCGGATATGGCACTCGGTGAATATGTGGCAGGTATGGGATTTTCGAATGTTGGTCTTGGAATTGTTCATTCTATGGCACATCCACTTGGTGCATTATACGATACGCCGCATGGTGTGGCAAATGCGATCCTTCTGCCAACCGGAATGGAATATAATGCATCGGTATCAGGAGAAAAATATCGTGAGATCGCACGCGCTATGGGAGTAGAAGGCGTGGACGATATGTCACAGGAAGAGTATAGACAGGCAGCGATTGATGCCGTAAAGAAGCTGTCACAGGACGTTGGAATTCCGGCAGATTTAAAAGATATCGTAAAGAAAGAAGACATTTCATTCCTTGCCCAGTCCGCATACGATGACGCATGCAGACCTGGCAATCCGAGGGAAACAAGTGTAGAAGAGATCACAAAATTATACGAATCTCTTTTATAATTCTTATATTAGGTATTTCTATTCATCAACCATTCAGGCACTCAGAGTATTTCTGGGTGCCTGAGTCATTTTTTAAAATCTTGAAATTCTTTTGGAGAACATCCGTATTTTTGGTGAAATTTTTTATAGAAAAAAGTTACATTCTCATATCCGGATTCGTTTGCAATCATGGATATGGGTAAGCTGGTGTCTTGGAGCAGATTAGCGGCTACACTCAGGCGTTTTTCCTGCACCAACTGAATATAGTTCATGCCGATATGTCTTTTTAAAAGCAGGGACACATAGTTTGGGCTGATGTGGAAAAAGTCAGCGACTGATTTCTGCGTGCAGGTTTTATAATTACTTTTGATATAGCGGATAATTGAAGCAACTGGTGTGTGCGTGACGGAATCCTGTTCAGTTGTAAGGTCATTTTCATACACATTGATAAGCTCTGCCATGATGACATAGAACAGATGATAGAGGATGTCTCTGGAATTGATCGATGGATCAAAGCATTCGCAGAAAAATTCCTGAAAGAACAGTTGGATTCTGCGGTTGTTTTCTGAGTGGAACAGCAGGTGGTGGAGGTGGTCTGTCTGTTCATTGATGGCATTGATAAAAAAGTTGGAAAGGATGCTGTCTTTGGAAAATTCCGAAAACAGATGATCCGTTAAAAATTCCTTCGCAATCATAATGCTGATCATAATATCCCGTCTTTGACAGTTGGAAAACAAAAAACGGTTGTAAAGCCTGTAAAATCAATGCTTGCAGCCGTTTTTTGTTTCGTAGCGATATGTGCTATTGTGCTATATTTTTACACTATGGTAAATTTATTTCTTTTGTCTGCTTGATGATGCTTCGCATCGTAGATTTTTTGATGAATTCATAGTCTGTCCGAAAACCAAAAGTTTTGTGTAATGAATCTGTTATTTCCGTTCGGGTGTAGGACGGAACGTAGCCATTAGCGGTATTTAACAGAGTCATTTTCATGGAGCGTAAAGTCTCGATGAGCTGCTCTGTTGTATAGCTGTTTCCTATTTTTTTCTCTAACAGGCGGTAGAGAAGAAGGCTGATATAGCAGGTTATGAAATGTGCCTTAATCCGGTCATCTCTTCTGACATACACAGGTCTGGCTTCGAATTCAGTTTTCATGATTCTGAAGTTCTCCTCGATTTCCCAGCGCTGCTTGTTAATCTTTATGATTTCCTCGATATTTCCCTCAAGATTTGTCATTACTGCGTAGAAGCCATCGTAAAGTTCTTCTTTGGCTATCTGTTCCACGTCAATTTCATATACTTTCTTTTCTGCAATCTCACCATCGTTTGTTACGGCAGTATTTTTTACAAAGCGCATAGGATCATTTTGATTTTTCCCCTTTCTCTTTTTGCAAGGAGAACTGATAATCCTCTCTGCGCGCTCAATTTGGCGTGACCGGATTCTTTGCTGATAAGCTTTATATTTCGGAGAGTATGTAACGATTAGAGTCTCATCCAGATCTCCGGTAACAACAGGAACTTCTTTGTAGTAAATGGAGTGAAAAACGTCTTCATCGGTTTCGTCTAAAGTCCTGATATCTATAAAATCTGCCGAACCAACTTTTCTGAACTGCGTTGGATTCAGGGCAATATCACGGTCTTCTTGTTTCATCTTTTTAAGGGAATGCGTGATGACATAAACCCGATTTCCGATGCTGTTAAACGCCCGGTTATTGGCACTTCCAAGACCGGCATCCGAACAGAAAATAAATTCACTACAATTAAAATCTTTTATGATTTCCTTCTCCAATGGCTTGAGTGTTGTCTGCTCGTTTTGATTACCCGGAAAAATATCAAATGCAAGTGGAATGCCGTCGGCATCCATAAATAGCCCCATACCGACAATCGGGTTTGGACGGTTTTCTTTGCTTTTTCCATAGTGCTTCAAGCCGCTTTCTTCCTCAATCTCAAAGTAATAATTCGTACAGTCATAGTAAAGTATCTTCTGATTTCTTGGATGGATGAAGTTTGAATTTTTGTATAGTTCACTTTGGATAAAATCGGATTCTTCTGCGATGACAGACAAAGCCATGTAAACATCCTGAATCTCATACTTTGGTGGTTCGAGCAGAGTTTTACAAAAGTTATAGCTGCTGAGCTTGCTTGAAGGAGAGAGAACCCTTGCGTAAACGAGATCAGTAAGAATCGCATGAAGATCATACTTAAATTTATGGCATCCTTTAATCACACGGCAGATGTTATCAAGACGGAGTTCTGTGCATAGTTGTTGAAGGAACAGATAACCGGCATGAAAGGAACGTGCCTCGTTCATAGGAATGCAGGCAGCCTGCGAGAATTCAACCGTAACTTTCCCAGTGCGC
>OLOZ01000168.1_pt1 | contig 73341 bp, 69 predicted proteins | sample 1673021 | NCBI WGS metagenome assembly OLOZ01 (sample SAMEA3136747, study PRJEB25190) | human gut metagenome | biome: human gut; feature: human-associated habitat; material: faeces | place: Austria | collected 2013 | reverse complement strand
AAAATATAGCAAAACAATAACTTTTTTATTATTATACACCATTTAAAGCTCAATTTTCACCCCATTTAAGCTTTAAAAAATTTGGTGTCAATATGTTCGTGCAGTTACTTTTTCATTTAAAGTTGAAAATTATTTTTTTATTATTTTTTCTCTTCCGTACACAAATATAGGAGTATTCTATCACAAATCATATCATATTAATATATAATGTTTATTTTTTCAACGTTTATATGTTTCTATAGATTTATTTATTTTATATATTATAATTAATATATGATTATTTTTATTTAATAAAGTATTAGGGGTGTATGATTATGAAGTTTATGAAAAAAACAGCAGTTATTACTCTAGCTATTGCACTTGTTATTAGTATGAACACAAGTGTTTTTGCTAAGGCCGGGTGACAAGATTATATTGGTTTCGACGGTAAGCCCGGACATACCTGGTATGAAACTACCAATGGAAAAGTTGTTGGTGTTACCAAATCCAAATGGACTGCCAAGTTGAAATCTATCGGTTGGGGTGGTGTTTGGGGTGCACAAATATATAGAAACGTAAATATTAAGAAAGGGCAAAAATGCAGAATTAAATTTAAAATTAAATCAACTAAGATTAACAAATGGATTGTTGTGAAAATTTGCAATAAAAACAAAATAGCTTATGTTAAATGGATTCATTTAAAGAAAGGCAAATACACAAAAATAAACGAAACTTTTGTTGCCAAAAAGAACGCATCTAAGATTATCTTTGGCATTGGTGGCGAGTTTGGTAATCGTGATGACGAAAAAGATATCTACGACTACCTAAAGAAAAGACCTAGCGACGGCAAAAGTAATGTTGCGGAGAAATCCACTAAAATACTTCTTCGAAAGTATTCGCTTAAACCTGCAACAAAAGTAAAATAAAGAAAAACCCCGAAAGCATAGGCTTTTCGGGGTATTCTTGCATATTTGATTTTTTCCACAAATTATCTCTTTGAAAACTGAAACTAACGTTTTGAGAGCGTGAAAAGCCCATAAATTGGGGATTTGTGTCTGGTAGTGTTACATATCTGTTGTATGCGTAACACTACCCACACATTCCCAGAACTACTCATTACTTTATTAAAGAAAGGACTATCATTATGAAAAAACACTTTGCTTACTACAACCAATACAAGAACGGAATTGACATTGTTTTTGATGAAACAGTAAGAAATCTACATACTACACCTAACACTCAAAGGCTTATTGATACCTTTCTGATAAATCACAAAATACTTCAAAATGCAATTAATCATCATTTGTCCAATATAATATTGATACTCCTATTTTCTTGTCCACATAATCAAGAAATTTATTTATCAATTCATCATTTTTATATTTTCCTAGTGTTTTAAAATATTACCCAGATATTCGTTTCATAATATCTTGTATAGTTTGGGCAGTATTATTAGTTTTTCCTTTCATTTTTCCAAATAGCACATACAAAGATATAATATGATCCGCCTTATGATATTGTAAATTAGTAATATCCTTTACTCCGAATTCAATAATCTAGGATAATAGATAATTATATCTATCCCAATTGACTAATAAAATCCCTTGCGATACTCTCTATTCGTTCAACTTCATATTTCGGCAATATTCCTGTGTGCGCAATTACATTGCGACACATCGTTAAATCATCCATTCTTGAAACAATCCACGCTTGGTTAGGAATAATATCAGCAAATTCCTCCCAATTACTTGTAATTATCTGTGCCAAATTATCTAACATTGTGTAATGAATAGGTGAATCTCCTCTTGATGAGTGGTATTTATTCTTTTCCTCCGATGCCTTTAACTTCTGAGCCGCATTTTTTATGTTTTTTGAAACACATGATTCCCACCAATCTAAACCATATCTTTCTGAGAGACGATCAACAACAAAATTTCTTAGGGTATTTTCTATGCAATATATCATTGCATAAACCGAAGACATCTCTAGTGCTTGTTGCCATATTATTGGGCTAAAATCACTCTCTATAACTCTAGTTACTGGTGTTTGTTGTATCCCTTCTTTCACTGGAATCCCTGTTTTTTGCATAGTAAATAGAGTATCTTCCAATAACATAGCATTAAATGTAAATTCCTTTAACTTTTCCATTGTTTCCATTTATCACACCACCTAAGAAAGTAAATTCTCTTTTATACTCTTGAATATTGCATTATATACTGATATATCTGTTGTCGCTGGTAAGTGTATTTGTATATTGTAATGAAAATCTGGTGTAATAATACTATTAACATTATTTGTCGATTCATCATCTATAGCCTCTGTTTTTTCTTCAAAATTGTGTGCTATTTCTTGAACTGTCTCTGTCGGTTCAGAAAAATCTGCCAATCCGCATAATGCTCTAAATGTAGCTGCAATGCTCGTAACATCTTTAGCTTCCCTTCCTGTCACTCTACTGATTGCACCTTTTATATCTCCTTCACTCGCCTCATTAATTTTTGTATTAATTACAAATAATTCACTATAAAGTTCTCGTATTCTTGATGCTAACGATCTTCCCATCGTACCAGAATCTCTCAAATCATCATAATACGCTGTCGGTGTTCCATCTTCCATCAAATATCCTAGTTTTTTTAATAGTGATGGATATGCTGCATCATTTGAACTAGTAAATCCTAGTTGTTTTACAAATGCTATTGTAAATTTTGGAGGTTTTGCTGCTGTTCTTATTTTTTCGAAAATTTGTGGTAAATTCTTATTACTTCTTAAATATGGATACTCTGCCATGTTTTCCTACCTTTCTATATGTTTCAACTAATGTATTGTTGTACTAAATCAGTTTTTTCTCTTCTTGAGATAAATCTCCTTTTCCTTAAATTGCTTCCTTCTGCTCTGCTATTTCCACTATCTCTAAATATTTCCTAATTGAATTCGATATATGCCAAAACATTACAGGCGGAATTGCATTCCCTATTTGTCTATAAGCATCTGTCTCACTTCCTGCAAATATAAATTTATCTGGAAATGATTGGATTCTAGCTGCCTCTAATGGTGTAAATCTTCGATATAATTCCTTTTCAGGATTTACCAAAAGTACCGGATCTCTTGAATTTAAACTCACCTTTGCAAGATGACTTGTAACAGTCAAACAAGGCTTATCTAAATCTTGATACAATCCTCTCTTCATATTATTCTTTGCATTTTTCATTCCCTGAACTGCTCTTTCTGAAAAATAATACTTTTCCTGCTCAATTGCTAGCTTTGGAACTGCAACAGACAACGGTACCCAATTATTTTTATTTGTTTCTTTAGGAAATTCATATTCCATTACATCATTCAAATCATTTCTAATTCCAACAATAATTACTCTTTCTCTTTTTTGCGGAACACCATAATCAGCTGCATTAAATAATTTGGTATATGTTGTATAACCAACTTCTTCAAATGCTTTTATTATTCTGTTAAATATTTGTCCCTTATGTAAAGTCATCATGCCCTTTACATTTTCAGCTATAAAAACCTTAGGTTGCTTATCCCTTACCACACGTACCATTTGTTTGTACAAATTTGCCCTATCATCGAATGGATCTTTTGTAGGATTTACTGTACTAAAAGACTGACAAGGAAATCCTCCAACTACAATATCACAATCAGGTATTTCATTAGATTTAGTCTCACATATGTCTTTGCATACAACATTTTCACATTTAAAATTCTTCATATGTGAATTTAATGCTTTTTGATCAATATCTGTTGCATATACTAATTCAAATGGAAGTCTTTCGTATTTTTTCTTATTAAAGATAAAATCACCAATTATTCCCTGGTCTGCTCCTCCACAACCTGAAAATAAAGAAACAACCTTAAACATCTTTCTTTACCTCCTCTATTACTATATTATCTACAGCATCTTTTCCAAAATCAATTCTATATGTTAATGGCACAACATCAATTTTATTATCTATCTGCTTCTGATGTATATTATTTATAACATACATTATTATACGTCCTCTCACAAAATATACCCTATAAATACAATAAAACTCACCATGTTGCTGAGCTGCAATCCATTCATTTCTTGTAATATTAAGAGTATCCATCCAATATGCATCACTTAAATTTGGCTCAGTAACTCTCTTAGTTGATTTTACCTCAATATATTTAGCAAAATCAGATTTATCTCCTTTTTCCGCCACCACAGACTGAATATCATATCCCAAACCTTTTGTCTTTCCCAATGATAAAACTCTATTTACGAGACGCGGATTAAATGTATATACTCTTTTCTTCTCATATTCAAATACATATGCCTCACCCTCATCTCCAATTTCAACGGTTGTTTGACCTTTTGTTTCTTTTTTCTTTGATAACTCCTCTGCTACCCCTAATGCGCTGGCAGTTGTATCAAATTTATTTGCTTTGTTACTTAATTTTCCAAAATATACTGTCCATTCTCTTTCGAAATGCTTACGCCCTTCTGAATTTGATAAATCATACGCATATACATCAAATTTCGGTTTCTTATTCCAATCAGATGAGAATATTTGGATTGTATCGTGTTCATTTTCATTTAACCACACCTCCCCTACACTGTTTGTATAAATCAGATTTGCCAATTCCAAATAATTTATTTGTTCATTAATATGTTGATAGTTATATGATGAAGCTTTGCCATCCGCCTCAATCTTTCTAACAATTCCATGCTCTCTATCTTTTTCTATTGCCTCTATTACTTCCTCTGGTACTGCGACTCCACGAAGTACATCTAATGAATTTAATACATAATATCCTATTTCCTTTTTAGTTAAAACCATATGTTTTGATAACGCCAATTGCAATACTCTTAAAACAAAAGCATTTGGTCTAATACAAATACTATTATCTAATAATGGCTGAAGAGTCTGCGGCTTTTGCATACCATTTGGAAATTGCATTTTATAGCATAAATCTTTAAAAAAAGCTGGCTGATCATTATCTTTCAAAAACTTTTTTGTCCTATCAGACGCATATATATATCCGTTATCATCTAAATAATACATTCCAAAAAGTTTTCCTGCAATTTCCGTTCTATGGTTATCTAATGTTTTCTTTATTCTTTTATCCGATGATAAATATGGCGATAGCAATTCATTAAATTTTTTAGCGAAAACTCCTTCCTCACATGGTGTTATATCATCTATTACTTTCGCATAAGCAGGCAATAAATCATCTATCTCCTTTTGTGACTTTCCTCTAATAATTATGCATCTATATTGATTTAATCTATTATACATAAAATCATTCCTCTCGTATTAAATTGATTACTTGTTTTGCAATAGCTTCCGCCATCAATGGTGGAACTGCATTTCCTACTTGCTTCAATTGACTTGTTTTTGTGCCAATAAACTCAAATTTATCTGGAAAAGATTGAATTCTAGCCGATTCTCTTACAGTTGGAACTCTGTTTTCCTTATAATGAAAATGGTGATTGTGACCTGTATCAATTGTAAAACAAGACTTCTCACTATTCATTCTTGTCCATGCTATATGAACCTTTCTTGTATTCTGCAGCTCTATTGGTAAATCTTTGTAGTTTCCTCCATCTGGAACCATAGCAATTATCTTTTTTGTCTGTTCTTTATGTATTGTAATTGAATGATTTTTAATGCTATGACTACCTTTTCTCATTAAATCCTGATATTCTGATTGTGCCGGAATTTTATATGCTATATTTTCACCTAATGATACATCATCGGGAACAAAATCCAGATCGGAAATAGCATCTTTACATGTAACATATGGTTTCTTTCCATCACCATATTCTGGATCAGGAAATTCAAACTCTATATTTTTTGATATCTTTTCATCATTTACCCCAACAAAAAAAACTCGCTTTCTTTGTTGCGGAACTCCATAATCATCTGACGATAGTTGCTGTACTTTAACTCTATATCCTAATGAAGAAAAGTCATTTAGGACCTTTTCTTTCACTTTTCCACCAAACAACCTTATCAATCCAGGTACATTCTCCATTACAAAAACTTTAGGTCTAATTTCATCTACCAAACCCACAAATGACTTATAGAGTTTATTTCTAGGATCATCTATCATTCTTTTCCCCGAAACAGAAAATCCCTGACATGGTGGTCCCCCAATAATTACATCAATATCATCGGCATTCATACTAAGCTTTGACATTATGTCATCTGCTGAGATATTTGTAATATCATTATTTATCACACACGCATTCGGAAAATTGTGCTGATATGTAACTGTTGCATCTCTCCACATATCAATTCCCAACACCATCTCAAATCCAGCTTGTTGGAAACCATACGAAAATCCACCACAACCACAAAACAAATCTATTGCAACTAATTTATTATTCTTCATTTTATTTATTTCCTTTTTTTCTATTATCTATTGGTTTTTCAGCATTGTCTGGAATTGCCCAATTTTCACCAAGTTTAAATACTCCATCTATTCTATTTTGCGAGCAAAGAATTTGAACCCTTCTTTGCGAAATTTTCCATTTTTCTGCTGCTTGGCCAGCTGTCATATATCCCATTATATTTACCTCTTTCCCTATCCATTATATTCGATGGGGCGAACAATATCAACTACTCGTTTTTATTCATTTTTTACTTCATAGCTTTTTCATTATACCATGCAGTATCGTCGAACACAAGTTCTATTCTTATTAAAAAGCTTACATTTGACATAAACTTTACCAAATGTAAGCCTTTTTATTTTCACCTTCCCACCACTCTCTCAATAACCTTTTCTGTTTTCTCCAAAAAGTCCTCAAGCATATTTTTTCCTTTAATAACAAATTGCTTCATATAGTCGTATGCCTGTTTTAACTTTTCCTTCAATTTCTTATTCTCCTGTTTTAAGGATTCATTTTCATATGACAAGTCTATTATTTCTTCTCTCATAAGATATTCTTTTTCTTCCATTCCATATCTTTGAAGTTTTAAATTTAAGACCTCTGCTATCATAGCTTTCTTTTCTACCTCATCTGCCTTTTTTTCTGCTTTTACAATATTTTCTTGTGTAGTTTTTACTTTATTATTTAAATCTTCCAAATGCTTTTCTGAATCATATATATCTTTTCCAATCTCATCATATCTACTCTGTAGTTTTTCGACTTGAGTTTCTAGTTCTTTTTGTTTTTGCTCTGCCTCTTTTGCACGCTCTGCTGCTTTCTCTCTTCTATAGTCATATAACAATAAGTTTCCTCTTGGACTTGAGCCTTTGTATTCTCTTTCCCAACCATATCTTTCTTTCATCATTTTTGCCAGGACTTCTTTTTGTTCCTCTACCCAATCAACACCGCCAAAACTTTTGCGTTTCATTTGTGGGACCCGGTGTCCCATTTTATCAAGTTGCCAAACAAGATTTCCCTCTTTATCCACAGCTTGTTCCTGAATTGTTGTATATCCTATTTTTTCAAATGCCTTTGTAAAAGAATTTTGTGTAGCCACTCCTCTTTTCATATTTCTTACATATGGTATATATGGCATGTGAATATGTGGAGTATTTTCATCCCCATGATATGACATATTATAAATTATTATTCCTGCTTCAAATGGTGGTTGCCAATTTGGATCACTTAGTTCTTTTTTTGTAACTACGCATACATATGGTAATTGTTTTATATACTCTGCAAAGTCGAATAATAATTTTTCTGCCTTTTCAGCTTCTTCATAACATTTTTCAAATCCTGTATCATCCATATCACCGATTTGCCAAATAATTTCATATATCAAATTCTTTTGTTTGTCTTGTTTAATTTTTTCATAATAATTCCCCGGACATCTGTCACCTCTACTTTTTGCTATTTGCTTTTCTCTCCATTCCTGATAGGATTTTTCAAACAATTTGTCATATACTTCTTTTAAACCAATTCCATCATCATCAAAATATACATTTCTATAACGTCTTTCTTCCACAGAATTTGGTGGAATATGTTCTCTGCTGTTGTGAGTCAGATTTGGAATACTCTCCATTGCTCCGCTAATAGTTTTTGTAATTTCCATAAGCACTTTACCTCTCTTTCTTTTTATAATGAATATCTCTAACACCTTTGGGGCATAGTATATGTTTCAAATTTCCTAAAGTAATGTCCCCTTATTGGTTTGGGAACCCAAACACAAACGGGGCAAGCGTAACGCCGCTTAACCACTTTATAACAAGCAAGTTGCATTTGCTCGTGTACAATATTTCTCAAAAATATTTTTAAGAAATATTGTATATTTATTTTTCTTTAATCTAATTAGCTATACTTTTTTCATAAAGAAAAAGTCCCTAACACACTGTCAGGAACTTCTCATTCTTTAAAACTTATTACCATCTTTTCTCCTACTACACAATATCCGGAACTTCTCTAAAGTATCCGGTTTCTTCCCACACTCTCTTGTCCGGGCAATAGTAACTGTATTCGTTTGAATCTCCAATTTTAATTGCATATCCAAATTTTAAAATTCCTTCCTGTAATCCTACTCGAACATATTGAGCATCTTTTCCAATTGCTTTTGCAATTTCCTTGATAGGAACATTTCTACCTGTAAAATTAGGTAATTGAATTGTATACTTATTATTTTCCATTAGTATCACCGCCTTTCTATAGAGCATTATTTGCTCTGTTTTTTACTCATTATACAGACCTTCGTTTGCTCTGTCAACATTATTTTTAAGTATGTTGACTTAACTATAATTGTATGTTATTTTTATATCTACAGGAGGTATATTTTATATGGAAACTGGAAAAAAGATAAAATTAATCAGAACGATGCGTGGATTAACTCAAAAACAACTTGGAGAATTATCCGGTATTCATGAGGTTGCTATTCGAAAATATGAATTAGGAAAAAACCTTCCTAAAGAAGAACAACTAAAAAAAATAGCTGATGCTCTAAACGTTAATGTAAATTCCTTATTAGAATTTAATATTGAAGCAGATGGCGATGTTCTTCCACTGCTGTTTGCTATTGATGACAAGTTTTCAATGGAAATAAAAGATAGCGCAGATGGTATCGGATTATTTTTTGATAATCCAAATTTAATTCAATTTTTAAAAGATTGGCAAGCTATGAAGGAATTATTAGATAATGGCAGCCAAACTAAAGCTAATTATGAATTATGGAAAACAATTCGACCAAGTGTTACAAAGGTAATTCACAAAGATTAATTATGGTTTCCTCATTTAGCCTACTGAATACTAAATGAAAGGAATGGTGTTTATGAAATTACCCAACGGATACGGAAGCGTTGTAAAACTTTCCGGGAAAAGACGTAAGCCTTATATTGTTCGTAAAACAGTAGGTTGGCATTACGATAAAGAAAAGGATAAGCAGGTACAAGATTTTATTATTGTCGGCTATGCTGTTACAAGAGCAGAAGGCTTACAAATGTTAGCTGACTATAATAACAATCCATTTGATTCTCGTGCAGCTAAAATGACATTTGCTGAAGTGTATGAGGAATGGTCAAAAAGAAAATATGCAACCATTTCAAACTCTAATGTTAAAGGCTATACTGCAAGTTACAATTCTTGTTCCTCTTTGCACAAAAAAGTATTTAAGGATTTAAAACTTGTAGATTTACAAACAGTAATTGATACTTGTGGTAAAAATTATCCTACTTTACGCAAAATAAAAGTTCTTTTTAATCAGCTTTATGATTACGCACTAAAAAATGATATTTGTAACAAAGACTACTCATCATTTGTAGATATCATTCAATATAAAGAACGAAATCCTAATAAATATGACAGAAATAAATTTAGTAAAGATGAAATCACTACTATTTGGACTATGAAAGATGATAAGTATTATCAAATAATCCTTATGCTTTTATATAACGGAGTTAGAATTTCAGAATTTCTTGATTTAAAGAAAGAAAATGTGCATCTGGACGAACAATATTTTGATGTAATTAGTAGTAAAACAGAAAATGGTATTCGAAAAGTTCCTATTGCTGATAAGGTTCTTCCCTTCTATAAGAATTGGTACAATTCACATCCAACATGTGCATACCTGTTACATACAGAGGATGGTAAGCATTTTCAATACCGAAATTATTACGATAGTTATTTCAAACCATTAGTAGAACAGCTTAACATAAACCGTACTCCACATTGCTGTAGACATACATGTATTTCAATGTTAGCTGAAGCTAATGTTAATCAAACAATAATAAAAAAGATTGTAGGGCATTCAGGTGCTATGACTTTAACAGAAAAGGTTTATACACATTTTGATATAAAGGAGCTTATAGATGCAATTAATAAAATTTAAAACAAAAGGACATTTTCCAGTATTACTACTAAAAAATGTCCTAATAATTTTTACTTTTATTGTTGCATACTTGTTGCATATGTGTTGCATATCCACTGATATATAACACTTTCCACCAAGTTCCACAGCCTCTGTAACCCTTGAAATATGGGCTTTTCTTGATTTCTTCGTTTCCGAAAGATTATCTCTTTGAAAACTGTGGTGCTCTTCTGGCTGCTTTGAGACCGTATTTCTTTCTTTCTTTCATTCTTGAATCTCTTGTTAAGAATCCAGCCTTCTTTAATGCAGATCTGTTTTCAGCATCAGCCTGTACTAATGCTCTAGCGATACCATGTCTGATAGCACCAGCCTGTCCTGTGTATCCACCACCATGAACACTAACTTTGATATCGAACTTGTCTGTTGCACCGATTGTTTCAAGTGGCTGACGAACGATAACCTTTAATGTTTCAAGACCAAAATATTCATCAATATCTCTTTTATTAATTGTTATATTTCCATTTCCAGGCATTACATATACTCTAGCAACACTGCTTTTTCTTCTACCTGTTCCATAATACTTTTCTGTAGCCATGTTATTTTCTCCTTTCAGTTAACTAAAATGTTAATTCTTCTGGTTTCTGAGCTGCATGTGGATGCTCTGCTCCAGCATAAACAAAAAGTTTCTTAATCATGCTTCTTCCTAAAGGTCCCTTTGGAAGCATTCCCTTAACTGCAAGTTCAATAACGCTTTCAGGTTTCTTAGCAAGTTTTTCTTTAAGAGTAACTTCTTTCATACCACCAACGTATTCTGAATGATGATAGTAAATCTTCTGTTCTAATTTCTTTCCTGTTACCTTAATCTTGTCTGCGTTTGTAATAATTACGTAGTCACCTGTGTCGATATGAGGTGTGAACTGTGGTTTGTTCTTTCCTCTTAAAATCTTAGCAACTTCTGATGACAAACGTCCTAATGTATATCCTGTAGCATCAACTACATACCATTTTCTCTCAATATCTGCTGGACTAGCCATATATGTTTTCATTGGTTTACCTCCTGAAATTTTGCTTATCTAAATTCTTTAATTCATTTTATGTCCGTACCGGGGCTTTGGCTAAGACACAAAAAACTAACGTGCATAACACGTCACAATACTGATGTATTATACAATAACTAAATTTACGTGTCAACACGATTTTTTCAATTTTTATACAATTTTTTTGTCCCTGAAGTGAAAAGTTTATTTCCATTTTGAGTATCTTGAAGTGGATTTTAGTCTTTCACTTATTTCCAAATATTTCATTCCACTATTCCTCATACTCAATTCCTATTAATGTTAAACCTCTTGCGGGAGCTTTTGGTCCTGCCATGTATCTGTCTTTTGAATCAAGTATTTCTTTTACATGTTCAGGTGGGTAAACTGATAAGCCTACCTTTAACAAGGTTCCTACTATTATCCTTACCATATTGTAAAGGAATCCATTTCCACTTATTTTTATACTTATAATGTCATTTTCTTTTGACACATCCAAAGTATACACTGTTCTTACTGTGGTTTTTACCTGACTTCCTGCTGAACAGAAGCTTGCAAAATCATGTTCGCCTACAATGTATTCTGCTGCTTTTTTCATTTTATCCACGTCCAATGGTAGATATACAAAATGAGTGTACAATCTGTTTAACGGATCAGGAAATCTTCTATTTAAAATTTTGTATTCGTATGTTTTAGTGCTATTGCAATATCTTGGATGGAAATCCTGTGGCACTTCCTCGGACTTCTGAATTCTTATGTCATCAGGTAGTCTTTGGTTAAGTGCAAAAGAAATTTTCTCTGCCGGTATTTTTGTGTCGGTATCAAAAACTGCCACATTAGCAACCGCATGAACTCCTGAATCAGTTCTACTTGCTCCAATTACTGCAATATCCTCTTTTAAAAGAGAGGATAATTCTCTATTTATAATTTCTTCAACGGTTATTCCGTTTTTTTGAATTTGCCAACCACAATAGTTGGTTCCATCGTAGGAAATAATTAATCTGACTCTCTTCATTTTTCTATCTTTCTATCATTAAATATACAATTCTCATTCAATATACAAATCTTATTTGTCAGCATACTTGCTATTCAACACCAAAATTCTATATATCAATATACCTGCTATGCAATATAAAAGTTCTATATATCAGCATACTTGCTATTCAACATCAAAGTTCTATATATCAATATACCTGCTATTTAACATCAAAGTTCTATATACTAATTTATTTTCTGTACTTGATTTCCACATTATATATTTCAAACTCAAATCACATAAGTAACAACGCATAGACTTGCTACAATTAACACGTAACTGCCATACGCCATGTAATCACGCTTGGCGTATTTTAATGGTTTCATCTTTGTTCTATCGCCACTGTGATAACATCTGGCTTCCATTGCTGTTGCCAGGTCAATGGCTCTTCTAATTGATGAAATAAACAAAGGTATAAGAATTGGAATAAGGCTTTTTGCCTTCTGCAGTATGTTTCCTGTGTCAAACTGTGCACCTCTTGCTTTTTGTGCCTTTGTTATTTTTTCTGTTTCTTCCATTAATGTTGGTATGAATCTTAATGCCAGTGACATAATCATTGCAATTTCATGTACCGGAAATCTTATAACTTTTAGAAAACCAAATGATTTTTCCAAGCCGTCAGCTAAGTCATTTGGTGTTGTTGTAAGTGTCATTACCGAAGTACAAATTACCAGATAAACCAGTCTTATTGCTATAAAACCGGCTTTTATCAAGCCTTCTTTTGTTACTGTTAATGCCCATATTGAAAATAATTCTTCTCCCGGTGTCATAAACACGTTCAATACAGCACTAAAAAGTAGAATAAAAAGAATTGCTCTTACTCCTTTTAATAATTTTCCAAAGGGTACTTTTGATGCCTTGATTATCGCTGCCATAAATACCGTAAATAATATATAGCCCGGAACACTGTCAAGTAAAAAAAGCATAACGATAAAAACCATTGTGCCAAATAATTTTACTCGTGGATCTAATTTGTGTATTATTGAATTTTCCGGATAATATTGTCCTATTGTTATATTTGCCATTTCCTCTTCCTAAATTAATTGTAATATCCTTATATTTACTAACCTATAATTTGTAATATGCTTATACTTACTAACTTATAATTTCAAAAATCTAAAACTTATTATCATTTGCTTTAAGATTATTAACATCTTTATCTGACTGGCTATTCGCCTGATACATTCAAGTATACTACTTAATCTATCTGGTGGATTATTCTGTCATTTATTACTTTATTTTCCAAGTGCCTTTAAAATATTTTCTTTAGCTTCTTCTACATTGATTATGTTTTCGTCCACATCCAGCCCGTTTTCTTTTAGCTGATGCATAATATAAGTTATCTGTGGAGCTGCCAAACCGATTTTTTCCAGTTCCTTATAATGTTTAAATACTTTTTTCGGTGTGTCATCAAACATTACACTTCCGTTATTCATTACAATGATTCTTTCAGCGTAATTTGCCACGTCTTCCATGCTATGAGAAACGAGAACAACTGCCATGCCTTTTTTCTTATGAAGATTTTCGATGCAGTTAAGAATCTTATCTCGTCCTGCCGGATCAAGACCTGCTGTTGGCTCATCCAAAATCAAAATATCAGGCTCCATTGCCAAAACACCGGCAATAGCCACTCTTCTTTTCTGCCCGCCTGACAGCTCAAATGGCGATTTATCAAAAAGTTCTTCCTTGACACCTACAAGGCTCAAAGCTTCTTTTGCCTTATTGATTGCCTCTTCTGTTGACAAGCCCTGGTTGTTTGGTCCGAAGCATACATCTTTAATTACTGATTCTTCAAACAACTGATGCTCAGGGTACTGAAATACCAGCCCTACTTTGCATCTTAGCTGTCTTAAATCAAAATCTTTGTCATATATATTTTTCCCGTCAAAGTAAACATTACCTTCAGTTGCTTTTTCCAAGCCATTAAAATGCTGTATTAATGTTGATTTGCCAGAACCGGTGTGCCCGATTATCGCAATAAATTCACCTTTTTCAATTTCTAAATTAACATTCTTTATTGCTGCTGTTTCTGAAGTTGTTCCTTTTTCATAAATATAACTTACATTTTCTAATTTTAAAGACATTCTATTTCTCACTTTGCTTTTTTTATTTCATTAACAAGTTCGTCTATGCTTAATATACCTTCATTTATATTTAAACCGCTTGTTCGTAACAAATGACCTAACTCTGTAACCTGTGGCACTTCCAAACCGATTTTTTTGATTTCATCTACTTTACTGAAAATCTCTCTTGGAGTTCCTTCCATAATTAACTTTCCGTCATCCATTACAAAAACTTTATCTGCTCCAATTACTTCGTTCATGTGGTGGGTAATTAAAATAATTGTTATATTCTTTTCCTTATTCAATGCATGAAGTGTTTCAATAACTTCTTTTCTGCCTACAGGGTCGAGCATGGCTGTGGGTTCATCTAAGACTATACACTGTGGTTCCATGGCAATTATTCCGGCAATTGCTACTCTCTGCTTCTGACCTCCTGAAAGTTTAAGAGGTGACTTGTGTCTGTACTTCGTCATACCTACAGCCCCCAACGCCTTCTCTACTCTTTTCCAAATTTCGGCTGTTGGGACTTTCAGGTTTTCAGGGCCAAATGCCACATCCTCTTCAACCATTGTTGCAACAATCTGATTGTCAGGATTCTGAAACACCATTCCCGCGTTCTGTCTTATGTCCCAAAGAAGTTTTTGATCCTTTGTGTCCATACCATCTAAAAATACTGTTCCCTCAGTTGGAGCAAGTAGTGCATTAATATGTTTTGCCAAAGATGATTTTCCTGAGCCGTTATGACCTAATACTGCAATAAACTGTCCTTTTTCCACATCTAAAGACACATTATCAACAGCTCTCAATGTGGTTCCCTCTTCTTCGTCAACGAAGTCATGTGTTAAGTTTTTTATCTTTAACATTTCCATAAAAGTCATCTGTTCCTTTCATATATAAGTAATGCTTTTTGATGGTCCGAACCTATTTTATTCTATTTATACATATTTTGCAACTTGGATAATTTAAAACTAATTTATTTATACTACTTTTTTTCTTTTTAACACTATTTCTTTTTCTTCTCCACAATGGTTAAAAAAAATTTTATATTTTACAACTTCAATACCTTAAAAACATTTCACTTTTTTTCTTATTTGTGCTATCTTAATATTTGTTCTATTTCACATTTGGGAGGATTATTATGAACGCAAAAATCAAAGATTTATTTTTGAAAATAAGAAGATACATATCTGTTCACAGATATACCTTATATTTAATTATTCCATTTCTTTTAATGGACATTTTTACAAGGGCGTTTGGTTATGCCATAGGGTATTTTCCAACCTTTTATCCTGCACCTAATATTTTTACTTTGGTTTGGATTTTCCTATTTATTGGAATCATAACCTGTCTTAAAGGAAAAGGTTGCAGCATTGCTTACTGGGTGCTTTTTATTTTGGCATACGCATTGTTTTTAACTAACACTGTTTACTACTCATTAACAGGTTTTTACTTTAGTTTCAATCTGATGCTTATGGCAAGTGAAGGTAGCTCTTATATTGTTGATACAATTATTCACGCAAATCCTATAATTTATGCTGTGGCAGTTATTATTCTTATAATAGCAATAATTGTTTTCAGAAAGTTTTCTCCAAAGAGAGATTTCAGACCTAAAAGACTGCTTGTTATTTTTGTTATTTTTATTGTTTTGCATTTAGCTGCACCTTTAGGTTTAGGTTTTGCTAACAGCCATTTAAAATGGAGCAGTTTTAAAAATCCTAGAAATGTTTACAACAGCTACAGTGACAGCAATAAAAGTATGAGAGTTTCAGGTTTGTACGAATATTCTTTTAGGAACTTTTATATTACTTTCGTTAAGCCTAAAGAAAAAATTAGTTCTAATGACAAAGCGTTTTTGGACAGCATTTACAAGGCAAACGATACAAAAACAAGTGATGAATATACAGGTATGTTCAAAGGAAAAAATATTATTTTCCTACAGTTAGAGGGTATGGACACATGGCTTTTGACTAAAAAGACAACGCCTAACTTATATAATTTGAAGAAAAATTCTATTGATTTTAAAAAGCATTATTCAATATATACCGGCGGTGGGTCAACCTTTAACTCTGAATTTGCAGTTAATACAGGGTTCACGACTCCTGCTTCCTATACAGAAAATGTTTATACTTTAAATACCAACACAAACAACCACACAATGGCTAAGCTGTTTAAAAATGAAGGCTATACTGTAAATGCTTTTCATATGAACACTTCAGGTTTTTACTCAAGAGGTATTAATTACAAGAGTTGGGGCTATGACAACTATTTTGGTTTAAAAGATATTGGTCACTACAGCGACTTGGATTACGAACTTGACCGACAGCTTATTTTAAATAAAACTTTTTACAATCAGATGTTTAAGCAAAAGGGGAAATTTGTTGATTATATTATTTCCTATACTCCTCATACTCCTTTTACAACAAGTAAGGAAGTTGGTAAGCTTGTTGCCGAAAACAAGTACGGCAAGGGGAATGTTCCTGATTTAAGCGAGGAAGAATCGGCTAAACTTATGGTTGGCGAAACTGATTATATGGTTGGTCTTCTTATTCAGGCACTTAAGGATAACGGTTTGTACGATAACACAGTTATAGTTGCCTACGCAGACCATTACCTTTACACAATTAATGACAAAACTGTTTTGGACAAATATAAAGATACACAGGGCAACTTAATTAACAACACTCCATTCTTTATTTGGAGCAGCGACATTAAATCCCAGTCAGTTAATAAAGTTACAATGCAGATGAACATCCTGCCTACTGTCCTTAATTTGTTTGGAATTGACTATAATAGCAATTATTATTTGGGAACTAATGCATTGTCACCTAAATACAAAGGACTTGCTTATTTCAGCGATTATTCCTGGTACGACGGTAATGTGTATGTGGAAAACGGCGAAGTTGTTAACGGAAAGAAAATTTCCAAAAAGAAACTTGAAGAAACAAGCGACAAGGTAAACAAATTATTTAGAAAAAATGACTTAACACTGAAATATGATTACTTCAAAACACTTGGAAAATAATTTCCTATAAGAATATATAATAAAAAACAGTTGCGACATTTACGTATCAAGTACGTGCCTGTCGCAACTATTTTTTTATGCACCTTCTTCAATATCCTCAATTGTAACTTTACTGTTATGAGGTATCGGCTTCCATTCAACTTTCTTAAACAAGGCTACATACTGAGTATATCGTTGGATAATATCAAATGTAGGCCATGTGAAACAATAAAGAATTTTACGCCATATACTGAATTTTGGTATTCTCTTGTATTCTATTATAAAAATGTACACTGCAATCCAAATATTAATGAAATATTTGCATATTCTATAGAAAATTCTTGCCCATATAACAAGTAACAGGCTTAGTCCATAGGATTTCCAACCTGGAGCCAATGTAATGTTTATATTTCCAAAAATGTGTTTACACAAAGTTGCTATATAACTGTCCCCATTGAAAACCCAGAAAGTTGCTCCTATTTTCCATACAATAAATGGATAAAGAATAAGTTTGGTCAATATCCATTTTGCTATGTATACAATGTTTTTTGGCACTAACTGTGCAAATGTATCAAAGGACATGAATCTATGTCTTATTGTTCTCCATAAATAGTCATACCAGGCATCATCTTCTTTATGCTCTGTATGCTTATCAACAAAGATGTTTTTAAACAATCCCCAGCCACTTTCTGCAAACGCCTGTAGATGCCCCTTGGACCATCTTAAACGCTGACGAAGTGCCACTTTCAAGCTTGTTGGCTGTTCATCATAGAATATCGCGTCGTTATTATATGATATTTCATAGCCCTCAACTACACAATCTGCAGTTAAAGATCTATCTTCTGTTAAAGATGTATATTTCCAACCATCTTTTACTATTTCATTTGAAAACAAAAATCCTGTTCCCTGAATATTTGTTGCCAAATGTAAAAATGAACGTGCCCTATGTCTCCATCTGATTGAACGTAACCAATGAATTGCATAAGTTGAAGCTATCCAGCTTTCTGTCCAGTTTTTTGTACTTCTATATGAAGTAATGATTTTTTCTCCTGCATCGAAAGAATCATTCATTCTGGAAATATAATCTTTTTTCAGAAGGTTATCTGAGTCAAAAATAAAATATCCTTCAAAAGATTGTATGCCATAATCCTTTTCAATCTGCTCAAATCCATATTTTAACGCAAAACCTTTTGTTCTCTCATCAGGATTAAAATGTTCGTAGCAAATTGCACCATTTTCTCTTGCTACCTTTGCAGTATTGTCTGTACAATTATCGGCTATAACAAATATTGTAACCAGCTCGCTGGGATAATCCTGCTTCTTAATACTGTTAATCAGGTTCTTAATTACAGGCTCTTCATTTCTAGCCGGTATTACAACTGCATACTTGTGATTTTTCTTAGCCGGCTGGAACTTTCTTGTTACCAACAGACTTATTATCATATAAGGTTTCTCATGTATAACTAAAATACTCATAAAAATAGTTATTATCCCACATATAGCCAATGTTGGTGAGTAAATGCTACACATAAAATTTGCTATTTTGTTTATTACTATTATTGTATTTATTTCCATGTATTTTCCTTTCTTAAGTGCAAACTTATTATATTATACTAACAAGTCTAACAAAATACTAGAGGAAAATTATTCTCTCCTTATTTGCTATTGATTTATATATATTGAAATATATTATTTTATTTTCCTAATTTTATAATAAAAAATAAATCTCGTTCTACCTTTTATAACTTAGTAAATGTATTTTTAATTTTGGTGTGTCTTTGTAATTTTGCAGACAATAAATTTTAGTTTTATTGTCTTAATTCAATTAAATTACAAACCAAAAAGAGAAGTATAGGCGCATACAGCACTTATACTTCTCTTTTTATAATATTAAATCGCTTCGCTCAAAGCTTCGCAACTAGATTAATTCAAGTAATACTTCCATAGCTGCATCACCTTTACGCTGGCCAATCTTTACGATTCTTGTGTAACCACCGTTACGATCTGCATACTTAGGAGCAATTTCGTCAAATAACTTATTTGTTAAGTCTACCTTCTTAGCATCTTTCTTCTTTCCAGTTTCATTATTTGTTACTGTGTAAAGAACTTTATTCATCTGACGTCTTGCATGAAGTCTTGAAGGCTGATCTTTCTTAATAGTTTTCTTTACTTCATCGAAAACTGTTACTTTCTTGCCATCAACAACTTCTTTGACTCTCTTACCATCTTTATCTAAACGAGCAACCTTTGCTGTTACTTCAACTTCATCAAAGTTATCTTTTTCCTTAACTGCTAATGCAATAAGACCTTCTGCAACTTTTCTGATTTCCTTAGCTCTTGTTTCAGTAGTAACAATCTTGCCGTTATTTAAAAGACTAGTAACCTGACCTCTAATTAAAGCTTTTCTCTGACTTGAAGTTCTTCCAAGTTTTCTATAACCTGCCATTTTCTTACCTCCATAATGCTAACAAACTCTAGTTTATTAGTTTTCGTCGCTTGGTTTCAATCCAAGGCCGAGTTCTTTTAACTTAGCAAGTACTTCTTCTAATGACTTACGACCAAGGTTTCTAACCTTCATCATATCATCTGAAGTCTTATTTACTAATTCCTCAACTGTATTGATACCTGCTCTCTTCAAACAATTGTATGAACGAACTGATAACTCTAATTCATCAATGTTCATTTCTAACACTTTATCAATTTCATCATCAACTGGTTCAGCGATAACTTCAATGTCCTTTGTAGTTTCTGAAAGGTCAATGAATAATTTTAAGTGTTCACAAAGAACTTTTGATGCTAAACTTACAGCTTCATCAGTATCTAATGTACCATTTGTATATACATCTAATGTAAGCTTGTCAAAATCAGTAACCTGACCTACACGAGTATTTTCAACAGCCATATTAACTCTTTCTACTGGTGTGTAGATTGAATCTACAGCAATAACTCCGATAGGTAAGTTATCGTTTTTATTCTTATCTGAACTTACATAACCTCTTCCCTTAGTAATGATTAACTCCATACTAAGTTTGCTATCAGCACCACCGTTAAGTGTTGCAATAACCAAATCAGGGTTTAAAATTTCAATATCAGAATCTACCTGGATATCAGCAGCTGTAACTACCTGGTCGCCAGTAACATCAATATGAGCAATTTTAGGTTCATCTGTTGCACTGGTATTCTTAATTTCTAACTGCTTTATATTTAAAACTATTTCTGTAACATCTTCCTTAACTCCTGGAATTGTACTAAATTCATGAAGAACTCCGTCAATCTTAATCTGACTTACAGCAGATCCAGGTAAAGATGAAAGCATAATTCTTCTTAAAGCATTTCCAAGTGTTGTACCGTAACCTCTTTCAAGTGGTTCTACTACAAACTTACCGTATCTTCCATCATCTGATTTTTCTACTAAAATATTTGGTTTCTCAAAATCGAACACTAATAGCCCCTCCTTTTTTGGGAATTGCTTAAACTTATTGGGAACAATAATATAAATAAATATATATTATTTAGAATATAATTCGACAATAAGCATTTCATCTACAGGTACATCAATTTCTTCTCTCTTAGGAAGTTCTTTGATTTCACCCTTAAGATTATCCTGGTCTACTTCAACCCATGCTGGGACTGTTCTTCCACCAGTAACTTCGATAATGTCCTTGTATCTCTGTGAACCTTTGCAGTCCTCTTTGATTTCAATTACATCACCAGCCTTGATAAGGTATGAAGGAATGTTTACCTGCTTACCGTTTACCAAAACATGTTTATGATCTACAATCTGTCTAGCTTCTTTTCTTGTTCTAGCGAATCCCATACGGAATACTACGTTGTCAAGACGAGTTTCTAACATAATCATAAGATTTTCACCTGTCTGTCCAGGCTGTCTCTGTGCCTTCTTGTAGTAATTTCTAAAAGGCTTTTCTAGTACGCCGTAAATGAATTTAGCTTTCTGCTTTTCTCTTAACTGAAGACCATATTCACTCATCTTTCTACTAGATCTGTTTAAATTTCTATTTGATTTCTTGTCTATTCCTAAATAAATTGGATCTAAACCAAGTGATCTACATCTTTTAAGAACAGGAACTCTATTTACTGCCATTTCTATTCCCTCCTAAATTAGACTCTTCTACGTTTTGGTGGGCGACATCCATTATGAGGAACTGGAGTTACGTCCTTAATTGATGTAACTTCAAGACCACATGTAGCAAGGGCACGAATAGCTGCCTCTCTACCTGATCCTGGACCCTTAACCATAACATCTACTGATTTTAAACCATGAACTAAAGCTGCTTTTGTTGCAGTTTCTGCTGCCATCTGAGCTGCATAAGGAGTAGATTTCTTTGAACCTCTAAATCCTAGACCGCCAGCACTTGCCCATGATAAAGCATTTCCTTCAGCATCTGTCAATGTGACAATTGTATTATTAAATGATGCCTGGATATGTGCCTGTCCGTGTTCAACGTTTTTCTTAACACGCTTCTTTGTCACTTTCTTTGTAACTTTCTTAGCCATTTCTAAACTAACCTCCCTTATGGGTTTCTAACTATTTTTTCTTGTTTGCTACAGTTCTCTTAGGACCTTTTCTTGTTCTGGCATTATTTTTTGTATTCTGGCCACGAACAGGAAGTCCACGTCTATGACGGATACCTCTATAGCATCCAATTTCCTGTAATCTCTTAATGTTTAAAGCGATTTCTCTTCTTAAATCACCTTCTACTGTCTGACTTGCATCGATAACTTCACTAATCTTCTTAACTTCTTCGTCAGTTAAATCCTTACATCTTGTGTCAGGATTTACACCAGCTTCAGCTAAAATCTTCTTAGAACTTGAAATACCGATACCATAAATATAAGTCAAGCCAATCTCAACTCTCTTTTCTCTTGGTAAATCAACACCTGAAATACGAGCCATGTGTATAACCTCCATTAGTTAATTTGTATGAATCATTAAATAACGTAGCCCGTGTGTAACACGTCTGAAATGTGTACGCATCCAAAAATTCACAGTTTAAAGTTTCTTCGTATTAGTAGTTCAGCAAATTTTCTACTAATCTCCGGGAATAATACCCTCATATTATAATAGTAATTCTCTGTCACACTAGATACTATGTAACACTAGAATTACTGCAGCCGCATGCTAAAATGTAGTTATAATACATATAATAACTACAAACACACAAACAAGTGAACAATAAAAATCATTCACTTTATATCAAAAACTTATAAATTAGCCCTGACGCTGTTTGTGCTTTGGATTTTCGCAAATTACTCTTACGATTCCTTTTCTTTTAATGACTTTGCATTTTTCGCAAATTGGTTTAACTGATGATCTAACTTTCACAGTAAAATCCTCCTTCCACAAAAAAGTCCGAGTATGATAATATCATAGTTTTCAAAATATTACAAGAACTTTTTTGAAATTTTATTAATTTATTTTAATTAATAGTTACCTAAGTTAATTTCCAAATAAAAGAGCAAACTCTTGTGGGAGCACAAGTTTGCTCTTTTATTGAGAAATGCGTTGCTTATTTATCACGCCAGATGATTCTTCCTTTTGAAAGATCGTATGGTGACATTTCAATTGTTACTGTATCACCCGGTAAAATCTTAATGTAGTTCATTCTTAATTTACCACTAATGTGAGCTAAAACAATATGTCCATTTTCTAATTCTACCTTAAACATTGCGTTTGGTAATTTTTCAACAACTTTTCCTTCAATTTCAATTACGTCTGCCTTTGACATTTTTGTTCCTCCTAAATTTTAGAGTGATAAGATTTCCGGTTCACCCTTTGTAATAAGAATTGTGTTTTCATAATGTGCTGATAATGAACCATCATCTGTTACAACTGTCCAGTCATCATCAGTCCATGCAACATCAGGTCTTCCCATGTTAATCATTGGTTCAATAGCAAGTGTCATGCCTGCCTGAAGCTTCATGCCACGTCTCTTCTGTCTGAAGTTTGGTATCTGTGGATCTTCATGCATTTCTGTACCAATTCCATGACCTACTAATTCTCTTACAACACCGTATCCAAATTTTTCTGCATAATCACCGATTGCTGCAGATATATCATATAGATGGTTTCCTTCTTTTGCAAATTTTATACCTTCAAAGAAACTCTGCTTTGTTACATCAATTAACTGCTGTGCTTCTTTGCTGATTTCTCCGATAGCAATTGTTCTTGCGGCATCTGACTGATAGCCTTTCCAAATAACACCTGTATCTAAACTTACAATATCGCCATCTCTGACAATTTTATCTTTGTTTGGAAGACCATGTACAACTTCATCATTAATTGAAATGCACACACTTCCCGGATATCCTTCGTAACCTAAAAATGAAGGAATACAATCATAACTTCTAATAATTTCTTCACATATCTTATCTATTTCATAAGATGACATACCTGCCTTTACTTCCTGTGCAAGCTGTTCGTGAACTTTAGCAAGAATCTTTCCTGCCTCTCTCATTAAATTAATTTCTCTTTCTGATTTAATTGTTACTGGCATTTTCTTATGCTCCTAATATCTTTACTATTTCATTAAATACATCTTTCATATCAATTGTTCCATCAACACTCTTTAAGATGCCCTGTTCATTATAGTAATCAATAAGTGGCTGAGTCTGATTATGATAAACTTCCAAACGGCTTAATACTGTTTCAGGCTTATCATCATCTCTTACAATAAGTTCTTCTCCGCACTTATCGCATTTTCCTTCAACCTTTGTTGGGCTGTAAACAATATGATATGTAGCTCCACAGTTTACACATGCACGTCTTCCGCCCATTCTTCTAACGATGTTCTCGTCCGGAACATCAATATCGATTGCAAAATCAACTTTTTCTCCATTTGCCTTCAAAGCTTCATCTAAAGCTTCTGCCTGTGGAATAGTTCTTGGAAAACCGTCTAAAACATATCCGTTTTTGCAATCGTCTTCTTTAAATCTATCCATAATCAAGTCTAATGTTAATTCATCAGGAACTAACTGTCCCTTATCAATAAAAGACTTTGCTTTTTTTCCTAATTCTGTACCATTTTTGATGTTTGCTCTAAAAATATCTCCTGTTGAAATATGAGGAATACTATATTTTTCAGCAATCATCTTTGCCTGTGTTCCTTTTCCGGCACCAGGTGCTCCAAGCATTACAATTTTCATATTTGCCTCCTTCTACATTAATAAACGTTATAAATATTCTCATAACTTCTATTAAAGCATAACTAAACATGGATTTGCAATAGTTACTATTAAAAATTTCAAATTATAGTACATTTAGGGGGCAGTGCAACACCGTCCCCTAAACTTATGTTAAAATATTCCTTTAATTGTGCTGTAATTCTTTTCTGTTACCATTGACTTAATTGTTTCAAGTGTTTCTAAAATAACACCAACAATGATGATAATAGATGTTCCACCGAATCCAACCTGTGCTCCAAAAATACCTGAAGCTAAAATTGGGATAGCGGCTACAATAATAAGACCAATAGCACCAATTAAAATAATGTAATTCAAAATATTTGTTAAATATTCTACTGTTGGCTTACCACTTCTGATACCAGGTATAAATCCACCTCTGTCGTTTAAGTTCTTAGCAACTTCACGAGGGTTGAATGTTATTGAAGTATAGAAGTAAGCAAAGAATATTACTAATAATAAGTATACTACAAAACCAATTGAATATTTAAGATTTGAAGGATTACACCAGTGTGACTGGCTTAAGTAATGTGACCATTCAGGTGACTTACCAAAGAATGATGCAATTACTACAGGGAACTGTAATAATGATGAAGCGAAGATAATTGGAATAACACCAGCTGTATTAACCTTAAGAGGTATATTTGACTGCTGTCCACCTACCTGTCTTCTACCCTGTACCTTCTGAGACATTTGTACTGCAATCTTTCTGATTGCACCCTGAAGAATTACTACCAATACGATGATACCAACTATAACGCCCAAAATAACGCATGCTGATAATAATCTACCACCGATTGACATTCCTTCTTTAAATACAAAGTTCTTGAATAAGTTAGCAATATCACTAGGCATACCTGAAATGATGTTAATTGTAAGAACGATAGAAATACCATTTCCTACACCCTTTTCAGTAATCTGCTCACCAATCCACATTAATACTGCAGAACCGGCTGTCATTGCTAAAATACCTGTTACAATTACACCCCATTTTCTAATGTCGTGCATTGCTGAATATTTAACAGCATCTGTATCGAAAATTCCCTGATTTCCGAAACCGATAATCATTGCTGTAGATTCGATTAATGCTAATGCTACTGTTAAATAACGTGTAACTTCAGCGATTTTCTTTCTACCTTCTTCTCCATCTTTTTGAAGTTCATCAAGTTTTGGTATAGCAATTGTTAACAATTGCATAATGATTGATGCTGTGATGTATGGTGTGATGTTAAGAGCAAAAATTGACATCTTTTCCATCGAACCACCTGTAATAGCTGAGAAGAAACTAAAGTTCTCATTTGCAAAGTGTCTCATAACCTGAGCGATTGCGTCCCCATTCACAAATGGAATAGGGATCTGACAACCAAGTCTCACAACTATTAACATAAAAAATGTGTATAATAATCTTTTTCTGATTTCTTTAACTTTTAATGCTTTCTTGAAGGTTTCTAACATATTAGATCACCTCGCAAGTTCCGCCTGCCGCTTCGATTTTTGCCTTAGCTACTTCACTAAATGCATTTACTTTTACTGTAAGCTTTTTAGTTAATTCACCATCCCCAAGAATCTTAACGCCATCTCTAGCATTTTTGATTACACCTGCTTCAAGTAATGTTTCAACTGTAACAACTGTATCATTTTCGAATCTTTCTAATGCAGTAACATTGATACCAACGATATCTTTTGTATTAATATTAGTGAATCCTCTCTTAGGAATTCTTCTATATAATGGCATCTGACCACCTTCGAAACCAGGTCTAGGGCTTCCTGAACGAGCTTTCTGTCCTTTATGACCTTTACCAGCTGTCTTACCATTTCCTGAACCATGTCCACGGCCTCTTCTGAAATTATCACTATGCTTTGAACCTTCTGCAGGCTTTAAATTTGATAAATCCATTGTCGCACCTCCTATCTAAATTAAATTTCTTCAACTTTAACTAAATGTCTAACTCTCTGAATCATACCTCTGACTGCAGCGTTGTCAGGCATTTCAACTGTCTTGTTAAGCTTTGTAAGTCCTAAAGCTTCAGCTGTCTTTTTATTCTTTGGAACTGCTCCAATTGTTGATTTTACTAAAGTAATTCTTAATTTATCTGCCATTTCTAATTACCTCCCTTATTAGCCTAAAATCTCTTCTACAGTTTTACCGCGAAGTGTAGCTACTTCTTCTGGAGTCTTTAATGCAGCTAATCCTTCAATTGTAGCAAGAACTACGTTCTGCTTATTCTTTGAACCTAAAGACTTTGTACGAATGTTTGTGATACCAGCTAATTCTGCAACACTACGTGCAGGACCACCGGCGATAACTCCAGTACCTTCTTTAGCTCTCTTAAGAAGTACTTCTGCACTTCCGAATTTTCCAATAATGTCGTATGGAATACTATTGTTTTCATCCATAGGAACAGTAATAAGGTTCTTTATAGCATCCTCTTTACCTTTACGAATTGCTTCAGGAATTTCAGCTGCTTTTCCTAAACCTGCACCAACGTGTCCATGTTTATCACCAACTACTACTAAAGCTGCGAAACGCATATTACGTCCACCCTTTACTACCTTAGTAACACGTTTGATAGATACTACTGTCTCTTCTAACTCTAACTGACTTGCATCAATTATATCACGTCTCATGTGTGTTACCTCCTCAACTAAAATTCCAGACCAGCTTCTCTAGCTGCGTCTGCTAATGCCTGAACTTTTCCCTGGTAAATGAAGCCGCCTCTATCAAATACAACTTCCTTAATACCTTTTTCAACTGCTCTTTCTGCAATAACTTTACCAACATATGCTGCGGCATCAACGTTATTAGTTTTTTCTAACTCTTTCTTAACGTCAGCTTCTACTGTAGATGCTGCTACAAGAGTTTTTCCAACTGTATCGTCAATAATCTGAGCATACATATGATTATTACTTCTAAAAACTGCTAAACGTGGACATTCAGTTGTTCCACTTAAATGATTACGCAGTCTGTTATGTTTCTTAACGCGAATTTCGCTTCTAGATTTCTTACTAACCATTCTCTACACTCCTTTATTATTTACCAGTCTTACCAACTTTACGTCTGATAACCTCAGTATCGTACTTGATACCCTTACCCTTATATGGTTCAGGTTCTCTCTTACTTCTGATTTCTGCAGCGTACTGGCCTACTTTTTCTTTATCAATACCTTTTACAATGATTATGTTCTGTCCATCAAGAACTGTTTCGATTCCTTCTGGATCTTCCATTTCAACTGGATGTGAATAACCAAGTGAAAGTACTAACTTCTTACCCTGTTTCTGTGCTCTGTATCCAACACCGTTTACTTCAAGTTTCTTTTCGTAACCTTCTGTTACACCAATAACCATGTTGTAAATAAGTGTTCTTGTAAGACCATGTAAAGCTTTGTTTTTCTTTAAATCATTTGGTCTTGATACAACGACTTCTTCACCGTCAACTTTAATGTCCATAGCCTCTGGTAAAACTCTTTCAAGAGTTCCCTTTGGTCCTTTGACAGTCACTTTATTATTTTCTGCTACTTCAACAGTTACACCTGATGGAATAGCGATAGGCATTCTTCCTATACGTGACATTTCGCCTTACCTCCTTATATTTCGTCTAAATAGTGATGAACATAGTGTGAATAATGAAGATTTCTCTTCATATTCACTTGTTCATATTGCACTGTTTAAATTAATTACCAAACGAATGCGAGAACTTCTCCACCTACGTTTGCTTTTCTAGCTTCTTTATCTGTAATCACACCTTTGTTTGTTGATATGATTGCTGTTCCAAGTCCACCAAGAACTCTTGGTAATTCATCTTTTCCAGCATAAACACGAAGACCAGGTTTTGAAATCTTCTTGATTCCTGTAATAACTCTGTCGTTCTTGTCTGCACCATATTTTAATGTGATTCTAATTGTCTTGAAGTTTCCTTCTTCTAAAACTTCATACTTTGTGATATATCCTTCATTTACAAGAATTTCAGCAATAGCTAATTTCATCTTTGATGCAGGAACATCTACAGTATCATGTTTTGCAGTATTTGCATTACGAATTCTTGTAAGCATATCTGCGATTGGATCACTCATAGTCATAGTTTACTTCCTCCTTCAAATTTTCTCTTACCAGCTTGCTTTCTTAACGCCTGGTATCTGTCCTTTATATGCTAATTCACGGAAGCAAATTCTGCAGATTCCGTATTTCTTTAAATAAGCATGTGGACGACCACAGATTCTACAACGGTTGTAAGCCTGTGTTGAGAATTTAGCTTTTCTTTGCTGTTTAACTTTCATAGCAGTTCTAGCCATGGGTCTACCTCCTAATTACTTTGCAAATGGCATGTTAAATTGTGCCAATAATTCACGAGCTTCTTCATCAGTGTTAGCTGTAGTAACAAAGATAATGTCCATACCTCTAACCTTATCAACCTTATCGTATTCGATTTCTGGGAAAATAATCTGTTCTTTAATACCAAGAGCGTAGTTTCCTCTTCCATCAAATGCATTTGGATTAACACCTCTAAAGTCTCTTACACGAGGAAGTGCTAGATTTACTAATCTATCTAAGAATTCATACATTCTTTCTCCTCTAAGAGTAACCTTACATCCGATTGGCTGTCCTTCTCTTAACTTGAAGTTAGCTACTGAATTTTTAGCTCTTGTTACAACAGCCTTCTGACCTGTAATTGTTTCAAGATCTTTAACAGCTGTGTCTAAGATTTTAGCGTTTTCCTTTGCTTCGCCAACACCCATGTTTATAACAATCTTATCGAGTTTTGGAATCTGCATAACATTCTTATACTGGAACTTCTTCTGCATTTCATCCTTAATCTCGTTTAAATACTTTTCTTTAAGTCTGCTCAACTTTCTGGACCTCCTCTCTCAATTAATCGATTACGTCGCCTGTCTTCTTGGCAATACGTACTTTCTTTCCATCTTCTACTTTGAATCCAACTCTTGTAACCTGTCCTTTTACAACAAGCATAACGTTAGATACATTAATAGGTCCTTCCTGAGTTACGATTCCACCGTTCTGGTTCTGAGCACTTGGCTTAGTATGTTTTGTATGCATATTAACACCTTCAACTGTTACTGTACCCTTTTTAACATCAACGGCAACAACCTTACCTTCTTTACCTTTATCTTTACCTGCGATAACCTTTACAGTATCGCCCTTTTTAATCTTCATAGCTGACATTATGCGTACCTCCTATAAAACTTCAGGTGCTAAAGATACTATTCTCATAAATTTCTTATCTCTTAATTCTCTAGCAACTGGCCCAAAAATACGAGTTCCTCTTGGGGACATATCATCTTTTATAATTACAGCAGCATTTTCGTCAAATCTGATGTATGAACCATCTTTACGACGAGCGCCTTTAACAGTACGAACTACTACGGCTCTTACAACGTCACCTTTTTTGACAACTCCGCCTGGTGTTGCATCTTTAACAGTAGCAACGATAACATCACCAATGTTAGCATATCTTCTAGTAGATCCGCCCATTACTCTGATTGTAAGTAATTCTTTAGCGCCTGTATTATCAGCAACTTTAAGTCTACTTTCCTGTTGAATCATGCTGTATTCCTCCTATCTCTATATAAGGCCTATTTAGCCTTTTCAATAATTTCAACAAGTCTCCATCTCTTATCCTTTGAAAGTGGTCTTGTTTCCATAACTTTTACTGTATCACCGATACCGCACTGGTTTTCTTCGTCATGAGCTTTTAATTTGTAAGTTCTCTTAACGATTTTGTTATATAAAGGATGCTTTACATGATCCTCTACAGCAACAACGATTGTCTTATCCATCTTGTCGCTGACAACTTTTCCTGTACGTGTTTTTCTTAAATTTCTTTCCACAACAATTCTCCTTTCTTAATTAGGGATTAACCTGTAACTATTCAGCAGCATTTGCCTTTTCAACTATTAAAGTCTGAATTCTGGCAATATTTTTTCTAACTTCTTTAATTCTGCTTGTGTTATCTAACTGGTTTGTTGCGTTCTGGAATCTTAAATTGAAAAGTTCCTTTTTAGCAGCTACTAATTCATCTTCTAATTCTGCAGCTGATTTTGCTCTTAAATCTTCTACATATTCCTTAATTTTCACTGTTATCACCGCCTTCTAAATCTTCACGAGATACAACCTTGCATTTAATTGGAAGTTTGTGTGTTGCAAGACGTAATGCTTCTTTAGCCACTTCATCAGGGACTCCTGAAATTTCGAACATTACTCTTCCTGGCTTAACTACTGCTACCCAATATTCAAGTGCACCTTTACCTTTACCCATTCGAGTTTCAGCTGGTGTAGCTGTTACTGGCTTGTCTGGGAAAATCTTGATCCAAACTTTACCACCACGCTTTACGTAACGTGTCATAGCAATTCTGGCAGCTTCAATCTGATTTGACTTAACCCAACCAGGTTCCATTGCTACGATACCATATTCACCATATGAAATCTTGTTTCCTCTAGTTGCTTTTCCTCTCATAGAACCACGGAACTGTTTTCTATGTTTAACTCTTTTTGGCATTAACATTATTTATCGCTCCCTTCTTTAGTTGGAAGTATTTCGCCGTTGTAAATCCAAACCTTTACACCTACTTTTCCGTAAGTTGTATCAGCTTCCGCGAAACCATAATCGATATCAGCACGTAATGTCTGAAGTGGAATTGTTCCTTCGCTGTAGAACTCTGTACGAGCCATATCAGCACCACCAAGACGTCCTGATGTTGAAGCCTTAATTCCTAAAGCTCCAGCCTTCATTGTTCTAGACATTGCAGACTTCATAGCTCTTCTGAAAGATACACGGTTTTCTAACTGCTGTGCAATGTTTTCTGCAACAAGCTGTGCATCCTTATCAGGTCTCTTAACGTCTTTAACGTCCATGAATAACTTCTTATCTGTCATTTTCTGAACTTCAGCTTTAACTTTTTCTATTTCAGCGCCACCTTTTCCGATTACAAGACCAGGCTTAGCTGTGTAAACATTAACTCTTACTCTGTCAGATGATCTTTCGATTTCAATCTTAGAAACACCTGTACTGTATAATCTCTTCTTTAAGTATGTTCTGATTTTGTAGTCTTCAACTAGGTTGTCAGCAAAATCAGCTTCTGCATACCATCTTGAGTCCCAGTCTTTAATAACTCCGACTCTTAATCCATGTGGATTAACTTTCTGTCCCATACTTTGCCTCCTATCTTATCTCTCATCAAGCACAATAGTAATGTGGCTGTTTCTCTTTAAGATTCTATAAGCTCTACCCTGTGCTCTAGGTTTGATTCTCTTCATTGTAGGTGCTGAATTTGCATAGCATTCTGCAATGTAAAGTTTACTAACATCCATGTTATTGTTGTTTTCAGCATTTGCAATAGCTGAATTTAATAATTTCAAAATTACGCTTGATGCATATCTTGGGTTGTATGTTAAAATACCGATTGCTGTTTCAACATCTTTACCTCTGATGGCATCTAAAACGAAGCATGCCTTCTGTACAGACACTCTAGCGTAAGATAACTTAGCTGATGGTCTTGTATTTTTATTAGCATTTCTCTCTCTCTTTATCTGGGATCTATGTCCTTTTGCCATAGATGAGACCTCCTTTCAAATTCTAACGGTTATTTAACCTCTCTTTTCGTCTTTTCCGTGTCCTCTGTAAGTTCTAGTAGAAACGAATTCACCAAGTTTATGTCCAACCATATCTTCTGTAACATATACTGGAACATGCTTTCTACCATCATGGACAGCGATTGTGTGTCCAACCATCTGTGGGAAAATTGTTGAACGTCTTGACCAAGTCTTAACAACTGTCTTTTCATCAGTCTCGTTCAATGCTTCAATCTTCTTCATTAAGCTCTCATCCGCAAATGGGCCTTTTTTTAATGATCTAGCCATTAGTTTCTACCTCCTATTTCATGTTCTTTCCGTCACGTCTTCTAACGATCATCTTGTTTGACTTCTTATTCTTCTTACGAGTCTTTAAGCCAAGTGCTGGTTTACCCCAAGGTGTACATGGACCTGGACGACCAACTGGTGCACGTCCTTCACCACCACCGTGTGGATGGTCATTAGGGTTCATAACAGAACCACGAACTGTAGGTCTGATACCCATATTACGCTTACGTCCTGCTTTACCAATATTTACAAGACCGTGTTCAATATTACCAACAGTACCGATTGTTGCTCTGCAAACTAAAGGTACTAATCTCATTTCTCCTGAAGGAAGTCTCAATGTTGCATATTTGCCTTCCTTAGCCATTAACTGAGCTACGTTTCCGGCAGCACGAACTAACTGTCCACCCTTTCCTGGATATAACTCAATGTTGTGGATTTCTGTACCAACTGGGATAGCTGATAATGGTAAGCAGTTACCAACTTTAACTTCAGCGTTTTCGCCATTCATAAGTACATCGCCAACTTTTAATCCGTTAGGAGCAAGGATATAAGTCTTTTCACCATCAGCGTAGCAAATTAATGCGATGTTTGCTGTTCTGTTTGGATCATATTCAATACTCTTAACTGTTGCTGGAACATCAACTTTGTTTCTCTTAAAGTCGATAATTCTATATTTTCTTCTAGAACCACCACCATGGTGTCTAACTGTTATTTTACCCTGATTGTTACGACCAGCTGTTTTCTTGAGAGATACTGTTAAAGACTTCTCTGGTGCTGCCTTTGTAATCTCTGCATTGTCAAGCATAGTCATAGCTCTTCTTGAAGGTGTGTATGGGTTAAATGTCTTAATTCCCATTTTAATTCTCCTTTCAAACTAAACATTTATTATCACGCTTGTTTCTGCGTCTAACTATTTCCTGTAAGCGATAAGGTATCCTCCCACTTTGTGGGCCCCTCCTTACCGCAATCTATAAACCAGCGAAGATTTCAATATCTGCACTGTCTTCTGTTAACTGAACGATAGCTTTCTTCTTAGTTGCTGTCTTTCCAGTTACATAACCACGTCTACGGTTCTTGCCGTTTAAGTTCATTGTGCTAACGCTTTCTACTTTTGCTCCTTCGAACATTTTTTCAACTGCATCTGCAACCTGTGACTTAGTAGCTTCTGTGTGAACGTAGAATGTATATTTCTTTTCTGCCATAGCGTTCATACTTTTTTCAGTAATAACTGGTGAAAGTATAACGTCATAATATTTAATATCTGCCATTATGCGTACACCTCCTCAATTGTTGCTACAGCTGCTTTTTCAACTACTAATGTATCGTACTTAAGAATGTCGTATACATTGATTGTGTTTGTTAAAGCAGTTTTCACTGTAGGGATGTTCTTAGCTGATCTTACTGTGTTAACATCATTTTCGTTTAATACTACTAATGCCTTGTCAGCCTTTAAGTTTGCCATAACCTTTGCAAATTCCTTTGTCTTAGGAGCTTCAAACTTAAGTTCGTCAACTACGATTAACTTTCCTTCATTAACTCTTGATGTTAATGCTGATTTAAGAGCTAATCTCTTTTCTTTCTTATTCATCTTAAATGAATAATCTCTTGGTGTTGGAGCGAATACAACTCCACCGCCTGTCCACTGTGGAGATCTTGTTGAACCCTGTCTTGCATGACCAGTTCCTTTCTGTCTCCATGGTTTTCTTCCGCCACCGCTAACTTCTGAACGAGTTTTAGCTTTCTGTGTACCCTGGCGTTTGTTTGCGAGCTGGCTTACAACAGCCTGATGTACTAAGTTTTCATTAACTTCAACACCAAATACTGCATCGCTAAGTTCGATTGTTCCAACTTCGCTTCCTTCCATATTTAAAACAGATACTTTTGCCATCTGTGCGTTCCTCCTTTCAAATACTACTTACCGGCTTTAACAGATTCTTTAATTGTTACTAAAGCTTTCTTAGGTCCCGGTACAGCACCTTTAACTAAGAGTAAGTTCTTTTCTGCGTCAACTCTAACGATTTCAAGGTTCTGAGTTGTAACCTTCTTGCCACCCATGTGACCAGGCATTCTCTTTCCTTTAAATACCTTACTTGGTGATGAACAAGCACCGTTTGAACCAGCATGTCTATGATACTTTGAACCATGAGCCATAGGTCCTCTTGACTGTCCATGTCTCTTAATTGCGCCCTGGAATCCTTTTCCCTTTGCAATTGCAGTTGCATCAACCTTATCTCCAGCTTCAAAAATTTCAGCCTTGATTTCGTCTTTAACTGCGTATTCACCTTCGAGTTTAAATTCTCTTACATATCTCTTGTAAGATACGCCTGCCTTGTCAAACATTCCCTTAACTGGTTTGTTAACAAGTTTTTCTCTGATATCTTCGAAACCAACCTGTACTGCATCGTAACCGTCGTTTTCAACTGTCTTAACCTGTGTTACTACACAAGGTCCAGCCTGAAGAACTGTTACTGGTACTAATTCGCCAGCTTCGTTGAAGATCTGAGTCATTCCAACTTTTTTCGCTAAAATAGCTTTCTTCATTTTAATTACCTCCTGTTAATCTACAGCGGATCGCTTTCCGCGATCATCCTAGAACAGTTTCATAACTAATCCGTCTGATTAATTATCTATATAAACCTTCAAGGATAATTTCTCACTATTTGTTTTTCATTTTGATATCAATATAAACACCTGCTGGCATTTCAAGCTTTGATAAAGCTTCTACTGCCTTCTGGTTTGGAGTAATGATATCGATGAGTCTCTTATGAGTTCTCTGTTCAAACTGTTCTCTTGAATCTTTGTACTTATGAACAGCTCTAAGAATAGTAACTACTTCTTTCTTAGTTGGTAGAGGTACTGGACCACTAACTTCTGTTCCTGTCTTCTTTGCAGTTTCAACAATTTTCTTAGCTGACTGATCTACTAATTTGTGATCGTAAGCCTTAAGTGTAATTCTCATTACTTGTGCCATAAAAAAAGCCGCCTCCTTTTCGTACTATTTAGCACGACAAGCGGTGACCGTACAACCTTTCCGTGCGTGTCGTATTCTCTACAACTTCGCATGGACGTTTCCACTCTATGGTGGACTCAATTATTTGTACAGTGACTTGTCGCCAGTTTCCTAACTTGACATTCGCTCCACGGAAAACCTACATATATGTAATGTAGCAACCTCACGTTTCAACGCTATCATGTCACAGCAAGAGTTATCATAACACAACTCTTTTCTAAATGCAATACCCTTTTTCAAAAAGTTTTAAGTTTTCAAAATGTTTCTTTTTTCTTCAATAAACATTTAGGCAATCCTATATCTTGACTATTTTTCATAAACAAACACCTCCGACAATATACATAACCAGTATATACATTGCCAAAGGTGTTTTCAATACATGACCTATGTTTTCATAACATTTCTGCTATTTAGTAATTCTCAGCATGTACTTCAAAGAAGCTCTGTGGGTGATTACATACAGGGCAAACTTCCGGTGCTTTTGTTCCTACGCAAATGTGACCGCAGTTTCTGCATTCCCATACTTTTACTTCACTCTTTTCAAATACCTGTGCTGTTTCAATATTCTTAAGTAAAGCACGATATCTTTCTTCGTGATGTTTTTCAATTTCTGCAACTAAACGGAATTTCTTTGCTAGTTCAGGGAAACCCTCTTCTTCGGCTGTCTTTGCAAAGCCTTCATACATGTCTGTCCATTCGAAATTTTCACCTTCAGCTGCTGCTGCAAGGTTTTCTGATGTATCTCCCAGACCACTTAATTCTTTGAACCACATTTTTGCATGTTCCTTTTCATTGTCAGCTGTTTTTAAGAATAATGAAGAAATCTGTTCATATCCTTCCTTCTTTGCAACTGATGCAAAATATGTGTATTTATTTCTAGCCTGTGATTCTCCTGCAAATGCAGCCTCTAAGTTTTTCTCTGTCTGTGTTCCCTCATACTTATTTGCCATAACGCTACCTCCAAATTTTGTATATTTTGTAATTAAAATAATTATAACACAACACTTCATCGAAACAACCTTTTATTGTTTCTAATTCTTTTATATTTTTACCGTTTTCAACTTTTAACACTTAATAAACTTTAATTACTTTTAATTGTTTATTGATGCTTTCTATGTTAATATATTAGCGGTTATTAAATAATGGATTTTGCAATACATTATTGATTATTTAAAAATAAATTATTAATTATTTAAATATTATATTTCAGGATGCATTATGAACTAATCATACAAGATATTAAAAATCATATTATAATAGGAAGTAACCTATTAAATACTTAACTTTAAATTTTAACGATAAAGAGGATTAATTTATGTGGATTGCAGATAATTGGAAAGATTATGAAGTTATAGATACTTCAACAGGAGAAAAATTAGAGAGATGGGGTGACTATCTTTTAGTCAGACCTGACCCTCAGGTTATTTGGAACACTCCAAAGAAAAACAAAGGCTGGCACAAGCACAACGGTCACTATCACAGAAGCAACAAAGGCGGTGGAAAATGGGACTTTTTCAATTTGCCTGAACAATGGACAATTAATTATAAGAACCTTACATTTAATCTTAAACCTTTTAGTTTTAAGCATACAGGATTATTTCCAGAGCAAGCTACTAACTGGGACTGGTTTTCAGAGAAGATTCGCAATGCCGGTAGACCTGTTAAGGTATTAAACCTTTTTGCTTATACAGGTGGGGCTACTTTGGCTGCTCTAGAAGCCGGTGCTCATGTTACACACGTTGACGCTTCAAAGGGAATGGTTACATGGGCAAAAGAAAACGCCGTTTCTTCAGGACTTGCTGACAGACCTGTGAGATGGTTAGTTGATGACTGTGTAAAATTTGTTGAAAGAGAAATCCGTCGTGGGAACAAATATGATGGAATCATTATGGATCCACCTTCTTACGGTAGAGGTCCAAAGGGAGAAACTTGGAAAATTGAGGAAAGCATTTTTCCATTTGTGGAATTATGTACAAATATTTTAAGCGATAATCCTTTATTCTTCCTTATTAACTCTTATACAACAGGCTTACAGCCGGCAGTTTTGAATTATATGATTAACACTGCTATTGTGCCAAAGTTTGGTGGAAAAGTTGAAGCAGAAGAAATTGGGCTTCCTGTATCATCAAATGGTCTTGTTTTACCTTGTGGAGCTTCAGGACGTTGGAGTAAATAAATTACATAAGTGAAAAATCTAATTCCAAATAATGATTTTATATATGGCATAGAAACTAATGTGAATTTCTAACATATAAAAATAAACAGTTATGAAATAATATTACTCACTGTAATGTAATGGGGCCTTTGTCCCAATCTACTACAGTAAATTATATTATTTCATAACTGTTTTTATTATAAAATTCCTAGTTATTCTTAAATCTAATACAATACTTAAACTTGATATTATTCTTAATCTAAAATTATTGTACTATTCTTAAACTTAATTTTTATATTCTTCTTAAACTTAATTATTTATGTTATCCCTAAACTTAATTAACATTTGATAATTTATATTTCCACTTCTTCCATTGTAAATTCTTTATCTCGAATATCTGAGCAAATTGCCATAACGTAAAGCTTATCTAACTTGATTTGCAAGATGGCGTAGCCGGGATTATCTATAATTCTTGGATTGCCATGGCTTAAATCAATTTCAAAAGAATTTAAGGGTTTTCTTAAACCTATGCCAATGTTTTTAAGATAGGCTTCTTTTATGGTCCAAATTTCATGGAATCTTTGTCTTTGAATTTCGTAGTTGTCGTTCTCGTTTATATAAGCACACTCATTTGCGCAGAAATTCTTTTCGGCAATTAGATGATTGTGTTTTTCCATTCTTTGAATGTCTATACCGATATTATATTCTGACACAACAATAACAACGTAGTTTCCTGAATGGGAGATATTAAAAGACATTTTTGTTCTTGTAAAATGAGGTTTGCCATTTTTTGCTACCATAATTTCGTCTTTAATATCAAACTTTTCACGTATGTAATTAATAAGCAAGCCTGCGCCGAGACATCTTAACTTATCGTCTGTTTTCTTTAGTCTTTCGATTTTTGCAAGTCTTCTTGGACTTACTTCTTTAACTTTTTGTGCAAATATATTTTTATTTCTTAATGGTGTTATATTAAAATAATAAACCTTCATTTCTTTTCCTCTTTTATTTATATTTTTACTCTGTAATGTCTGCTAACTGAAAGCGGATAACCTTTTCCAAATCTCCAAGTGCCAACTCTACCTGATAACCGATTTTGCCGCCGCTAAACATAATGGTGTCGTAATTCTTTGCTGTTTCGTCAATTGTTGTCTTAAAGAACTTTTTCATTCCTATTGGAGAACAGCCACCATGTATATAACCTGTAAGTGGTAAAAGTTCTTTTGACTTAAGCATTTCAATTTTCTTCTCGCCAACAGCTTTTGCTGCCTTCTTTAAATCAAGTTCTTTACAAACAGGAACCAAAAAAACGTAATAGTTTTTTGATTTTGAAACCGTAACTAAAGTCTTAAAGACCCCATTAGGATCCTGACCTAGTGCTTTTGCTACCTGGTCACCGGCTACTGCCTCTGAGGCTACATAATTGTGGCTTTTGTAATTAATCTTTTTGCTGTCCAAAACTCTCATTACATTTGTCTTTTCTTCTTTTTTCATTTTATATTCCTTCTTTTTGTACTTATTCTTTTCATTTTTCTTTTATAACTTTTTATATTTTTTCTGCAACAACAAAGAATGTCACTTGCGATATTCTACGCACCTGATACGTTTAATTTATTTTTAGGTTACATTACGTTGTATAAAAAACACTGTGGCTCATGGGAATTGATTATTCCTACTGCCTGCAAATATGAATAAATAATTGTGCTTCCCACAAAGCTCATCCCCCTCTTCTTTAAATCTTTTGAAATTGTATCTGACAAATCAGAGGTTGTTTTATCGTATTCATAAATGATTTTATAGTTTGTAAATCCCCAGATGTATTTATCAAAGCTGCCAAACTCTGCAATAATATTTTTGAAAGCTTTTGCATTCTTAACCGTAGCTGAAATTTTCAGCTTGTTTCTGATTATGCCGGGATTATTTCTTAATTCTTCTAATTTGTTTGCATCATAGTTACAAATTTTTTCTAAATCAAAGTTATCGAAAGCCTCTCTAAAAGCTTCCCTTTTGTTTAAAACACATTCCCATGACAAACCAGCCTGAAAACCCTCCAATAGAAGCATTTCAAATAACTTGTGGTCATCATGAACAGGAACGCCCCATTCCTTATCGTGATATTCAACATATTTTTCATTTTTTTCGTTAAGCCAATGGCACTTTTTCACTTCCTGCATGTGATTCAAAACCTTTCATTTCCAACTGTCAATTATATAGCATTTTATAAATGATTACAATTTACTATTTCGCTTTTTAGTAAATAAATCGTTTTATTTTCGTCCTATTTTTCAACTTTTTTTACAAACCACTACCATTCTGCTGTTTTCATTTGTATTTTCACAAGTGGACAATGTTATTATTTTGTCCTTTGATGTAATCTGCTCACCTGTATCGTAGAGTTTCAGCTTCGAAAGTTTTTCTATGTATTTTAGAGTTTTTTTCTTGTCTGACCAGTTCTCTGCGTTATAGTATTCAAATGCATTTTTCACATTTACTTCTGAAACAAAAGCATAAACTACCAGATAGGTTCCACTGGCTTTTGTTGTGTCAAACTGTACATATTTATGTTCTTTGTAAAAATCCTTGTTTTTGTATTTAGTTAGGTCCGAAAACATTGTTCCGTTTTTCATGTTTAAAATCCTTTTCAGACTTTTTGCACTTTTAATTTTACATTTATCTCATATTTTTTCAATAGAAAGAAGGTACATTACATCCTCTGGGAATTGCCACGCCGTTTGTGCTTCTGCTCACCAATGAATTGCCATAGACACTGGTTGGGATAATTGTTGCAACCAGTGCTAAAATCAATATTAGTGATGTCCATTTCCTATTTAATTTAGCCTTACCCATAACAACCTCCTGGTGTGGTTTTCTTTTACACTTTCTCCTTTTCTTTTTTTCCCATATATTATAATAATTTGCATAAATAAAAATAGGGGCTGTCCCACTAGCGGCAGCCTATTTCAATAAAAATTTTTTTTAAAAAACACCTACAGTCAGGCTCCTAAAAGTCTGGCTGTAGGTGTATAATTAAGTTATGTAAAAACCAAAATTAACACATACGAATTATACTTTAAATAGAAGCGGATATCAATTAAACCTTCCACTAAACATTTTTGGCATTTTAAATTGTGTATCAGAAACTTTAAAAGTTCTTATAATCTGATAAATTATCCACAACATAATTGCAATAGTCACACAGGATAATGCGTCACCATTTCTGCCCTCCATGAATATTCTGCTACCTGTAATTTCAAGTATACCGTAGCCAACCAGTTCTGCCCCAAAAAGGCACAGTTATATTAATATTACTGAAATTATTTTGTTTAAGATTGTACCACCCTAAGCATTTTCGGCATGCTTTTTACTTGTTGTTATCGATCCCACTTGTCGCACAAATTTTGAATCTGATTTGTAAATTTAGCTAAATCTTTGTTCGTGCCTCCTTCGCTTCGCTTAATAACTGCAAGCAAACGCTGACCTGCTGCAAGTAAATTTTCGTAAACAGAAGATGCCCTTCTTTCCTTTGCTGATTTTTTCTTAATTGGAATAGGCACTCCCTCTTTGATAATTTCACCTGTCAAAAGGTCAAATTCCGTACCGCTATAAGGAGCATATGTATTAAAGCCATGTTCTTTTTCCAAAAGATTAGCAAAATAATCGCACACATTGTCTTCCCCATGAACTACGAAAACTTTTTCAGGCTTAATTTCCATTGCTTCAAGCCATCTTATCAATTCTTTTTGGTCACCATGACCGCTAATTCCTTTAAGGTTTTCAATTCTTGCTTTTACTGCAATTTCTTCACCAAAAAGTTTTACTGAAGTTGCACCTTCAAGAAGATTTCTTCCTAACGTGCCAATTGCCTGATAACCAACGAAAAGAATTGTTGAGTTTTCTTTCCACAGATTGTGTTTCAAATGATGTCTTATTCTACCTGCCTCGCACATACCCGATGCTGATAGAATAACTTTTGGCTTGGTATCCTCATTAATTGCAATGGAATCATTGCTTGTTACAGAAACTTTCAAGCCCTCAAACTGAAGAGGGTTAATTCCATCATTAATCAGTTTCTTCGTTTCCTCATCAAAGCAGTCAACTACATTGTTATTAAAAATATTCGTTGCCTGCACAGCCAACGGGCTATCAACATAAACCTCAAAATCAGGATATTTTTTTATCAAATTTTCTTTTTTTATTATCCTTAAGAAATATAACATTTCCTGAGTTCGTCCAACTGCAAATGACGGAATAACAACATTACCACCTTTTTCAAAAGTTTCCTCTAAAACTTTCGTTAATGTTTTAATGTAGTCTGGTCGCTCTTCATGTAATCTGTCACCATATGTTGACTCAATCAAAACATAGTCCGCACCTTTTAAAATTTCAGGATCCTTGATTATAGGCTTGTTAATGTTTCCAATATCGCCGGAGAAAATAATTGTTTTACTTACACCATTCTCCGTAACTTTCATTTCTATACTTGATGAACCTAGTAAATGACCTGCATCTACAAATTTTATTTGAAATTCATCACATACTTTTACAACCTGATTGTAATCTACAGGTATCATCAGCTCGCAAGCGGCCGCTGCATCTTCCGTATTATAAATAGGAACATACTCCTCACGTCCTGCTCTTTTTGCCTTCCTGTTCTTCCACTGTGCTTCAAACTCCTGAATATGCGCACTGTCTCGCAACATAATGTTGCAAAGTTCACAGGTTGCTTTGGTTGCAAAAATCTGCCCCTTAAAACCTTTCTTAACCATCAATGGAATTAAACCTGAGTGGTCAATGTGAGCATGTGTCAGGAAAATGTAATCAATATCCCCTGCGGGAACCGGCAATTCCTGGTTTACATAAATATCCTTGCCCTGCTCCATACCACAATCCACAACTGCTTTCTTGTCACCTACCTGTAAATAGTGACAACTTCCTGTTACCTCATGATCTGCGCCTAAAAATGTGAGAATCATAAAATCGCCCCCTTTGTAAGTTTATTTTTCGTTAGTTTGTTTTGTCTTATTATAAGACTTTTAATCCGTTCCTGTTATGGACTAATTATAACACTTACAAAGACTTTTATGGAGAGTTTTTTGAGTTTTTCTTTTTTTCAGAAAATAGTTTCAACTATTTTTTGTATACAACATCCGTCCGGCTTCCTTCCACTCTTCTTGCTTTATAATATGCATATTTTGCAATTTGTTTAAAGGAAATGATATTTTATAAAATTTCATAATCTGCATAAAAGATGTTGAACTATTATTCTTTTCATTGCATAATAGTATTTCAGCACATATAAATATTTTTAGGACTAAGTGGTTAAACAGATTTGCATATTAGTTAGATATTTTAAGACTAAGTGGTTAAACAGATTTGTATATTAGTTAGATATTTTAAGACTAAGTGGTTAAACAGATTTGTATATTAGTTAGATATTTTAAGACTAAATGGTTAAACAGATTTGTATATTAAATAGGTTTGGGAACTAAATTATTAAATAGACATTTACAAAAAGAAAGAAGGTTTTTATGAACGAAGGGACAATTTCTTTAAAAAATAAATTTTTCGGCGACAAGGCTTTTTACAAAATGATTCTTGCAATTGCCGTTCCAATTATTATTCAAAATTTACTGACAAATCTTGTTAGTATGGCTGATAATATTATGGTTGGGCAGTTGGGTACTGACCAAATGTCCGGAGTTGCTATTATAAATCAGTTGTTTTTTGTTTTTAATTTGCTGGTTTTTGGTGGTATGTCAGGTGCCGGTCTTTTTTCTGCACAGTATTTTGGTCAGAAAAACAATGACGGTGTGAGAAATGTTTTTAGAATGAAGATTCTTATTGGCATAACAATTATCATTGCATCTCTTGGGGTTATGCTATTTTTACACGAACCTTTGATTAACATGTTTCTCCACGAAGGTAGCGACTCGGGAAACATTGCTGACACTTTTAATTATGCACGAAGCTACCTATACGTGATGGTTATCGGCATTGCACCTTTTGTAGTTTCTAACTGCTATAGCACCACTTTAAAAGAATCCGGGCAGACTATTGTGCCAATGAAAGCCGGAGTTCTGGCTGTAGTTTTTGATATTGTACTGAATTATATTTTTATTTTTGGGAAATTCGGTGTGCCTGCCATGGGCGTTACCGGTGCAGCTATCGCCACTGTTATTTCACGTTTTATGGAATGTGGCTATTTGGTTGTTTACACCCACACACATGTAAAAGAATATCCTTTTATTAAAAATTGCTACAGAACTTTGAGACTTCCTATGTCACTTGCGAAGAAAATTCTTATTACCGGAACGCCACTTATGCTTAACGAATTTTTGTGGGCTGGCGGACTTACTTTGCAGACACAGGCTTTTTCTACAAGGGGACTTGCTACAATCGGTGGATTAAATATTTGTAATACTTTAGGTAATATTTCAAATTCAATTTTTGTAACACTTGGTACAACCATCGCCATTGTTGTCGGTCAACTGTTGGGTGCTGGCAAACTAAAAGACGCAAAGGTCACAGCCACACGTATGGCAACTTTTTCGTTTTTAATTTCATTAGGCACTGCCGTAATTTTATTTATACTTGGACCGATATTCCCACATTTTTATAATACAACAGGGGAGATTCGCCAACTGGCAACACGTTTCATTTGGGTGGTAGCTCTGGCAACACCTTTTATATCATTCACTAACTCTGAATATTTTATTTTGCGAAGCGGTGGCAAAACTATCATTACATTCCTTTTTGATAGTTGTTTTGTTTGCCTTGTAAATGTGCCGGTTTCAATGTGCCTTGCAAAATTCACCTCCATGAATATTGTAAGCATATTCCTACTTATAAACATGTTGGAAGGCATTAAGTCATTTATTGGTTTCGTAATGGTAAAAAAAGACATTTGGCTGAATACAATTGTGGAGTAGAATATGGTTTGTTTACTTAATATTTCTTATTTATGGAATTAGTAGGATTGAGTTTTTGATGAATCTTGTGTAGTTTGTCTACATTATAACATTTGATTATATGAAGAATAGGATTGAATTGTAATGTCTCACTCAATCCTATTCTTATGTTTAATATATTTCCTATTGTTTTAATCTAGTTTCTAAGTTTGTGATTTAATCTAATTTTTAAGTTTAATCTATTCCCTATCACAGCAAATATTGGTGATTATATTTTCACGCCTTATGCAAATGTTAATCATTTATCTTTTTTATCTTATACCAAATATTTTTTTACCAGTTCTTCCAAAATTCTTGTATTAAGCGGACTGTCACTTGTTTCAAATGTCATTAGCAAATTATCACCAGGAAATATGTTATTTTTCTGAAATGTTTCGATTTTTCTTAATGCTTTCCTTGAATACTCGCTGTCATCCATCATTCCGAAATGTTCCAAATAATATTCTTTTCTGGTTCTCATATTCAAGATTTTGAAATCAGGTACTACATATCCATAGCCTTTCAAATATAAGGGTTGCTCGTAAACGTATGGTATCCCCTTCATATATAATTTGTCCGCAATTATTTTTTCTGATTTCGAACGAACCGCCTCTCCCTTTTCAGTAAGTATCTCATTATCTTTATCCGTGAATATGAATTTTTCACTTACTTTACTCATATTCTGTTCTTTTAATTTATTTTGTTCTGCCTGCCACTTTTCTGCGTACATTTCGTTGGGCATTGTATATGGTTCAACAAATATTTTCTTTTTATCTGATATCTTGTCGTAAGCTTTTAATGTTTCATCAAATTCATATTTATCCAACATATCTCTAAGACACTTTTTATTTTTCTTAACTATAATTTGAACTTTTTTCTCATATTCTTTTTGAGCAAGTTTTTTAATAATACTACGATTATTTTTATTTATGTATGTTTCCGTACCATCATCTTTTCGCCAATAATACTGAATTGAATTTTTATTTTTACTTATATTAACGTATCCCTCAGGAAGTCTTTCTAATGTTTTTTTATTAGTCTTTTCTATTTCTTCTAACTCTAATTGTTTTTCATATAAGATTTGTTTTAAATTTTCCATGCACCGTCCTTGTTCATCCGTTATGTTACATCTATTATGTTACATTTATTATATGTTAAGTTGATTTATTTTTCAAGTATTTTTATTAATAAGATATGTCGATTTTACTGTTTTTAGAAATTTCCACCCCTTCAGCTTGTTATTTTTCCTAGGGGGTGGAAAGCTGGACTTCTCACTCTTTTTCTCACTACTGTCTTTCTATTTTTTCCACCCTTAAAAATTGTTATGGCATCTTTAGGGTGTATTATCGCCATAATATTAGTTTTGTTTGCATAACAAGTCAAAAAAAAGGGGCAGCTACGCTGCCCCTAGGTAAATCTCCTACAATTCTACCTTTACTTTCTCTAAGTGCCAGATATCTCTTACGTATTCTTCGATTGTTCTATCTGATGTGAACTTGCCTACGTTTGCTACGTTAAGCATTGCTGATTTTGCCCAACCTGCTTCATCTTTGTAAGCTGCTTCAACACGTCTTTGAGCTTCTGCGTAAGACTGGAAGTCCTTTAAGATGAAGTATCTGTCTGCACAACCTGTTTCTTCCTTTGTAAGAAGTGAGTTGTAAATTGGTCTGAATCTTTCAGGATCATCTGGTGAGTAGAATCCGTTAATTAACTGCATAAGAACTTTTCTAATATCCATGTCTGAATTAAAAATCTGCATTGGATCATAGCCACCATTATTTTCGTAACCAATAACTTCGTCTGAAGACATACCAAAGATAAATGCATTTTCCTTGCCAACTTCTTCGACGATTTCAACGTTTGCGCCATCCATTGTTCCAAGTGTTAATGCACCATTTAACATGAACTTCATGTTACCTGTTCCAGAAGCTTCCTTTGAAGCTGTAGAAATCTGTTCTGAAACATCTGCTGCTGCAAAAATGATTTCTGCATTTGAAACTCTGTAGTTTTCAATGAAGACAACCTTAATCTTACCGTTGATTGACTCATCATTGTTGATTACATCTGCAACACTGTTGATTAACTTAATTGTAAGTTTTGCAATCTTGTATCCTGCTGCTGCCTTTGCTCCGAAAATAAATGTTCTTGGAGTAAATTCCATATCAGGATGTTCTTTAACCTGATTGTATAAATACATAACATGTAAAATGTTAAGTAACTGACGTTTGTATTCATGAAGTCTCTTAACCTGAACATCAAAGATTGAACGTGGATCTACATCAACTCCGTTGTGTTCTTTGATATATTTTGCAAGACGAACTTTGTTCTGATACTTAATGTTCATGAACTCAGCCTGAGCCTTCTTATCATCTACGTATACTTCAATGCCTTTGATTTTTGGAAGGTCTGTAATCCAATCATCGCCAACCTTGTTTGTAACCCATTCAGCAAGAAGAGGGTTTCCATGAAGCAAGAATCTTCTTTGTGTAATACCATTTGTTTTGTTATTAAACTTCTGTGGCATCATTTCATAGAAGTCCTTTAATTCCTGCTTTTCAAGAATTTCTGTATGAAGCTTAGCAACACCGTTTACTGAATAGCCGGCACAAATTGCTAAGTTTGCCATCTTAACCTGACCATCATAAATAATTGCCATCTTAGCAATCTTGTCATAGTTACCAGGATATTTTTCTTCAATTTCAAGACAGAATCTTCTGTTGATTTCTTCAACAATCTGATAACATCTTGGAAGTAATCTTGAGAATAATTCAATAGGCCATTTTTCAAGAGCTTCAGCCATAATTGTATGGTTTGTATAAGCTACACACTTTGTAGTAACTTCCCAAGCTTCATCCCATTCTAAATAATAAACATCCATTAAAAGTCTCATTAATTCTGCAACTGTTAATGTTGGATGAGTATCATTCATCTGGAATACTACTTTTTCATGTAACTTCTTAATGTCATCATGCTTCTTTAAATACTTCTTAATTGCTGTCTGAAGTGAAGCTGAAACAAAGAAATACTGCTGTTTTAATCTAAGTTCCTTACCTGCATAATGGTTATCATTTGGATAAAGAACCTCTGTAATTGTCTTAGCAAGGTTTTCCTGTTCAACTGCTGCCATGTATGAACCCTTGTCAAATTCTTCAAGGTTAAAATGAACAATTGGTTCTGCATCCCAAATACGTAATGTATTAACAACATTGTTGCCATATCCTACGATTGGCATATCATAAGGAACAGCCATAACTGCCTGATAACCTTCCTGACCATAATAATCACGGCCGTCTCTGTGATCAATCTTAACAGTACCACCAAATCTAACTTCACATGCATATTCTTCACGCTTGATTTCCAATGGATTAATATGTCTTAACCAATCTTCAGGAATCTCCTTCTGATATCCATTTTCAATCTTCTGCTGGAACATACCGTATTTGTATCTGATTCCACACCCATATGCAGGGTAATTTAAAGTTGCAAGACTGTCTAAGAAACAAGCTGCAAGACGTCCTAAACCACCGTTACCTAAAGCTGCATCAGGTTCCTGGTCTTCAATTACATTTAAATCAAGTCCAAGTTCCTCAATTGATTCCTTAATTTCATCTCTTGAAGATAAGTTAATAATCATGTTACCTAAAGCTCTTCCCATTAAGAACTCCATTGATAAATAATAAACTGTTCTGCCATCAGCTTCATCATAAGCCTTCTGTGTAGCAATCCACTGGTCAATAACGATATCTTTTACCGCATAAGCAACACATACAAATTTGTGTCTGTCACTTACTTCATCTAAAGTCTTACGGTAAAGCATCTTTGCCTGATCTTTTACACGCTTTTTGAATTCTTCCTTGAATTCTTCTTTTTGAATTCTGTCCATTGTTTTAGTCATAAACCCCTCTCCTATCCTTATTGTTTGGTAACATACAATAAAATTCATCTATCTTTTGCAAAATATATGTGCTGCTGTTTTCCCAATATGATTTCGATATCCAAACACCACAATCCTAATTATGATGACTGTTCCATGCTTAGCACTCCTTCGATTTTCCCCAAAGAATCACATATTACAAAGCTTACACTTCACTTATATGCTAATATTAAATGTACACCAACATATAATAACCTATATGCTAATATTAAATGTACACCAACATATAACACAACTTATATCGATAAATTCTATACATATGCTGTTGCGTATATTCGTATAACACGCATAAAGGAACGATTTACACCGTTCCTTTATAAATTTATATTCTGTTCAAATAACTAGCCTACTATGAGTTTTTTTCAACGCTTAATGTAACCTTTTCGCCATTAATGTTCCATTCTTTCTCATACCCTTTTATTGTATCAAATTCGACATTATCTGCCAACACTTCTGACTTAATTTCATCAATATTACGTTCTACAACGTCCTTAACCTTGTCATTATTAGCAACATTTACAACGATTTTGTCCATTACTTCGAATCCAGCTTCTTTTCTCATTGTCTGAATCTTGCTGATTACTTCACGAACAAAACCTTCTTCTAATAATTCATCACTTAAGTTAGTGTCAAGAACTACTGTAACGTCGCCATCTGCTTCAGAAACATAACCTTCAACCTGAGCCATGTCGATAAGTAAATCTTCTTTTTCAAGAACAACTTCATTACCGTCAAAGTCAAATGTAAGAGGTTCGCCGGCATTAATCTTATCCATAGCACTGTTTCCGTCTAGGCTTGCCAATGCTTCCTTAATCTTGCCTAAGAACTTACCATATTTTGGTCCAACAGTTCTAAGCTGTGGCTTAAATGAGTATGATGTGAATGCTCTAACATCATCAGTAAACTCTACTTCTTTTATATTCAATTCTTCTGTAATAATTTCCTGGAAAAATTCAGGTAAATCAAAATCAGCCTTTACAAACATTTTGCCAATTGGCTGTCTGTTCTTGATGTTTGACTTATTTCTACAAGCACGACCAAGAACTACTACCTTAAGAACTCTTTCCATATTTTCTTCTAATTCTTTATCAATCTGAGCTTCATTAACTTCTGGGAAGTCACAAAGGTGAATTGATTCTTTTGCACTTGAATCCACACTTCTAACTAAATTCTGGTAAATGTCTTCAGTCATAAATGGAATCATAGGTGCTGCTGCCTTTGATACTGTAACAAGTGCTGTATAAAGTGTCATGTAAGCATTAATCTTATCCTGTGGCATGTCTTTTGCCCAGAATCTTTCTCTTGAACGTCTTACATACCAGTTTGACATTTCATCAACAAATTCATCTAACGCTCTTGCAGCTTCAGGAATTCTGTAGTTTCCAAGGTTGTCATCTACAGCCTTAACCATAGAATTCATCTTTGATAATAACCACTTATCCATTACTGATAATTTATCATAATCAAGTGTGTACTTAGTTGGATCAAACTGATCGATTTCTGCATAAAGTACATAGAACGCATAAGTGTTCCAAAGTGTACCCATGAACTTACGCTGTCCTTCTTCTACTGCCTTGCCATGGAATCTGTTTGGAAGCCATGGAGCTGAGTTAATGTAGAAGTACCATCTGATTGCATCTGCACCATATTTATCAAGTGCTTCAAATGGATCAACTGCGTTACCCTTTGACTTACTCATCTTCTGTCCGTTTTCATCCTGAACGTGACCTAAAACGATTACGTTCTTGTATGGAGCCTTGTTAAATAACAATGTTGATTCTGCAAGTAATGTGTAGAACCAGCCACGAGTCTGGTCAACAGCTTCTGAAATAAAGTCTGCAGGGAACTGCTGTTCAAATAAATCTTTATTTTCAAATGGATAATGGTGCTGTGCAAAAGGCATTGCTCCACTATCAAACCAACAGTCAATAACTTCCGGAACCCTCTTCATTGTGCCACCACATTCAGGACATGGCATTGTAATTTCATCAATGTAAGGTCTGTGGAATTCAACAGTCTTAGCTTTTTCGTCACCTGACTTTTCAAAAAGTTCCTGACGACTGCCAATTGACTGCATGCAACCACAATCACACTGCCAAATGTTAAGTGGTGTTCCCCAATAACGGTTACGGCTTACGCCCCAGTCCTGAACATTTTCAATCCAGTTTCCAAAACGTCCCTTACCGATACTTTCAGGAATCCAGTTAATTGTGTTGTTATTTTTAATTAAATCATCCCTAACTGCTGTCATCTTAATAAACCATGATTCACGTGCATAGTAAATAAGTGGTGTATCACATCTCCAGCAATGTGGATAACTATGTTCAAATTTAGGTGCGTCAAATAATAAACCTCTTGCATCTAAATCTTTTAATACTTCAGGATCTGCCTTCTTTACAAATAAGCCGGCAAATGGTGTTTCTTCTGACATTTCACCTTTTTCAGTAACAAGCTGAACAAATGGAAGGTCATAGTTACGGCCAACATTAGCATCGTCTTCACCGAATGCAGGTGCGATATGAACAACACCTGTACCATCTGTAAGAGTTACATAAGTATCACATGTAATGAAGAAACCTTTCTTGTGCTGCTTTTCAGCTTTTTCATGAGCACATTCATATAATGGCTCGTATTCTTTGCCTTCAAGTTCTTTACCTTTGTATGTTTCAAGAATTTCGTATGGTTTAACACCTTCTTCTTCATTTCCAAGGCTACCTAAAACTGTATCTAATAAAGCAACTGCCATGTAATATACATAGCCGTCTGCTGCTTTTACCTTTGCGTAATCTTCATTTGGGTTTACACAAAGAGCAACGTTTGAAGGTAATGTCCAAGGTGTTGTTGTCCATGCTAAAATATATGCATCCTCGTCTTTTGCCTTGAATCTAACGATTGCTGAACGTTCTTTTACATCCTTGTAACCCTGAGCTACTTCCTGTGATGAAAGAGGTGTTCCACAACGTGGGCAATAAGGAACGATTTTGAAGCCTTTGTATAATAAGCCTTTATCCCAAATAGTTTTTAAAGCCCACCATTCTGATTCAATATAGTTGTTATCGTATGTTACATAAGGATTATCCATGTCAGCCCAGAAACCTACAGTACCTGAGAAATCTTCCCACATACCTTTGTATTTCCAAACACTTTCCTTACATTTGTCAATGAAAGGCACAAGACCGTATTCTTCAATCTGGTCCTTTCCATCTAAACCAAGCATCTTTTCTACTTCTAATTCAACAGGAAGTCCATGAGTATCCCAACCTGCTTTTCTTGGAACCATATGGCCCTTCATTGTCTGGTAACGTGGAATCATATCTTTTATAACACGAGTTAAAACGTGTCCAATATGTGGCTTACCGTTGGCTGTTGGAGGTCCATCATAAAATGTATATGTTTCTCCTTCCTTACGACTGTCCATACTTTTCTTAAAAATGTCATTGTCTTTCCAAAACTTTTCTGTCTGCTTTTCTCTCTCAACAAAATTGAGATTAGTTGAAACTTTCTTGTACATTCTGTACTCCTTTCATTTTTATATAGTATTGCTATCTATTTAAGTGTTTAATCATTTGCTCACTACGTATGAGCATGAGCCTTGTCTACTCATAGACCTTTGGTCTATGAGTCGCATACGTAAAAAAGCTTCCGCCCTGTTAAGGACGAAAGCCTGAATTTTCGTTATACCACCTTTAACAGCATACTCGGGAACTCCCTTTATATGTGTTCTCTGTAACGGGAGAAACCGTCAGCGCCTACATTAATATAAACTACAAAAGTCAAAAAACATTTCGGGCTGCAACTCCAGAGTGATTTTCATATATCTGCTACTAATACCCGACTCCCACCAACGTCAAGCTCTCTGAAACGTTCACTGATAAACTACTGTCTCTATCAAAGTCTTTGTTCATTAAATTTTATACATTTGTTATTTTAGTCAATTAATTTAAGAATGTCAACCACTATAGATGCTAATAATTCAAGAAATCTACATAAATATTAATAATTCAAGAGCTCTCTATAAATATTAACAGTTTAAGAAATTAAATTATTGATAATATTTGTTAGCAGCATCTATTGCCTTACACATATTAACCTCCTGTTCTAATTTTCCAACGTTCCGTCTGTAACAGTATATGTTGGGCTTGATGGTGTAAACAAGTTATTGTCCCAGCCATACGGAAGTGTTGTGTTTCTAAAATATGGATTGGTTGTAGCAACCTTGCTTAAAATATTTTCAAACAAATATTTATGTCCTGAATAATTTTGTGCTTTACTGTTGCGGTATAAATAATCTGCTACTTCTGCTACCGACATAACAGCAGTTTTCTTTCCGTAAATGATTGTGTCATTTCCTGCGGTGTCTGTTGCTATTATAAATGACCTAACAAAAATTGAATTTGTAATCTGTGGATTAATTCCATTCATTGTTACAACATAATATGTATTTTCTGTATCAGTGGTATCCCAATTCTTAATTACTGCCCCATCACTTGCTAGGAAGCCGTAAGTAACATTACTACCGGCATACTGTATTTTTCCTTCGTAAGAATACTGTTGTCCTGTAACTACATCTGGATTTAAAATTGTATATGCTGTGTTTAAAGCATCTTTCTTTCTATAGCCACTGTGGTTCGGATCCAGGGCATATATTATTCCAAATTGTTTAACAGTATATGTGTTACCATCACTTGCTGTAATAGCGCTTCCTACGTTTAGTCCCTTACAAACAGTTCTAAAAGCAATATTTGAATCAGCCCCATTTGTTTTAATTTGGAAACCTTCAACTGCTGAATTATCTGTAGTTAAAACTGAAACAACTTCTACCGCGTCAGATACTGAACCTTCTGACTCCACACCGTTCAATGTGGATGTAACTTTCACTGTGTAAGTTCCATTTTCTGTATCGTCTGCTAAAAGGCTTATCCCTTGATTCAACGATTTATTGAATGTAGCTGCTGTGGTTTTGCCCACAGCTTCTACATTTTGTTTATTAGTAAATGTTAAGGAGCCTACAACTAAAGTTACAACACACACTGTAGATATAATCCTTTTATATTCTTTTCTCATAACATCTGCCCCTTTCCTAATCCAAATCTATCATCGGAGTGGTTGGTCCACCATCAGGTTGTGAAATATCAGCCACTGTGGTAATGTCACCATCCCAGCCATCCATAATATTTTGATTTATGTCAAAACGTGTAACTTCAATTATAGGTTTTTCATATTTTTTTGTGCGACTCACTTAAATACCCTCCTATTAATTGTATGTAGTATTACTGTTTATAAAAATCTTTATCAATGCTATTATCCCATGAATAATCTACAAGCCTATAACATCCTTTGTATTTCGTTCCATTTTTCTTTCCATACTTGGATGTTTCATTGTAAATCCAATCATAAACACTATCATAGTTCTTGTCATTGTTTTTCACTCCGTTAAGTAATTTCAGTAATTTATCTTCTACCTGGGAACTTCTAAACTTACCTCTTGTATCATATGATATTCCCCATAAGCATTTGCAATAATTGTGTAAGTCCTGTGTCATTTTTGTCACTGTCTCATATCTGCTGTCAGATGTTGATGTGACTCCCATTGCCTTAAACATTGCATTTGCAATTTGTCCCATATTGTTATACATATCAACAATATTTAGAACATTATCATATAGGTAATCATGAGATTCTTTTGTTCCCATTTTCTGATTTTTATATAAATTCTGTGCAATGTCATACATATTTGTTGTGTAAATATTTTTACCATATACAACTTTTTCTGTACCATCACCCATATCTAATACTGCATATGCTCTAAATGCCCACTTCTGTTCCAATGAAGCATATTTGTAATTAGTATATTTAAATGTTAACGCATAGTATGTATGGTAATCATTGTCATTAGCAGAAGTCGTGTAGCCTGCCAATTTGCCTCTATCAGTTGTTTCATATTTTGATACATTTGCATTAGATGAAACTGCATCCAAATTCATATTAGATTTTATGTCCGTATTTCCATCATCAATTGCATAAACTGTACCCATTTTCTTAACTTCATACAGTCTGTTATTGATTGTCATTACATTACTTGTTTTTGAAACAACTCTAAATGATGGATTGTATTCAGCTACTCCACCGGCATTCTTATTTGTGTTCATCTGGAAGCCCAGAACTTCTACATTTCCTATGTTGACTTTTACTTCAAAAGGTATGTATGTGACTTTGTCTCCACTTTGAACTTTCAACAAATAATATGTTGTTGCATAAACAACACTAAACAGTTCTTCTGTTTCAGAGATTATCTGACCTGAATAAGACTGGTCACTTACTTTTTTCTCTGTAAAAGTCAAATCATTTGCATTCTCTGCATATAAAACAGAATCGCTTCCTTCTGAAACATAGACTTTTGTGTTACCTGCTACATAATAATTTGTATCACCGATTATGGATAAGTAGTATCCATTGTAACCAACTGCATTATATGTATTTGTTCCAATAAATGTTGTTCCTCCTTTTTCTGTTATAGAAGAACCTTCATTAAATGCAGGATAATCTAAAAAGCTGATTGTACCTTTAAGTTTCGAGCCTGAGCCCATCTTTACAGACAATTGTGATTCACCACTAATCTCTCTCCATTTTCCTGTATGATTAACACCTGAATCAATTGAATCATCTGTTGGAATTATCTTAAAGTAGAAATCCTTATATGTATTTCCATTATTTCCACAAACACGAACTACATAGTAGTAAGTTGTGCCTTTTGCAAATCCCTTCGGTAATTCAAACATTGTTGAAGAATTCATTAATGTCTGACCTTCATAATAACTATCATATATTGACTTAGAAACTAATGAAGTACTATCACCCCTTTGTACAAAAATCTTAGTTGTTGTTCCTGTAAAATATTTTGAACTACCATTTAATGAAATATAACTGTCATTGTAACCTGTTATTCCATTAATGTCTTCATCAGTATAATAGTAAATTTTTGCATTTGTTTTTCCAAGTGAACCTTCTTCTGAAACAGGTAATATATGCTGGCCTGAAATTAATACCCATCTGTTATCATTGTCATCAGGATATGTAGGTACTTCACCCGATAATATTTCTTCAGGTTCTTTTTCCGGCTCAACAATAGTGTATTCTACCGAATCTTCTGTTGTCTGTTCACACCATTTTGCCACTACTTTAATGGTATGTGTAGAACCGATTTCATTATATCCTAAGAAGCTATATGAACCTGCCTGTACATCTTGAGCCTTTAATTCACCATCAATGTAAACATCATATAAATATCCATCAGCTTCCTGCTGTGTTGAATTAACCCAGGAAATTGATAACGAACTACCTCTGTTTGTAGCAACTAAACCATTAACCTTTTCAATCTCAGGTATATCTGCTTTAATCTTTATTGGAATAGAAACATATTGTCCCGGATAATTTTGCTCATCCCAATATACTTTCATGTAATAATATTCATTATCTTTTTTTCCACCTAAAGCACTATGAACAGGTATCTGCGCTAACATATTAGGTAGCATAATCTGAATCTTATTGTTTCCATTAATTCCATATCCACTTAAAGAAACATAATTGCTCTCACTCTTATAATAATCTACTGAATTTGTATTTAACAAATCACCTGTACATGCATAATAAGAACCTGTTTCTGTTCCTTCCTCAACATATGTTCCATCTACTGAAGGAATAATCATATCACCGCTACTGTCTAACAAACCTCTTGTAATTAAAACTCTGTTAGCATTTGGATTAATCTTGTTCTGTGTATCCAAATCTACAGAAATATGATTTCCGTTGTAAGCTGCAATATTACTTAATTTAATATCATGCTTATCGTAATAAAGTGAACTCTTTACTTCACGATGAGCTGTGTGGTAATAAACAGGAATTGCTGAATTATCCATATTATTTCCCTGAATTTGTGTCCAGTCTCCAATATCACCATTTTCATCTGTAACTCTGAATGCAACTACTACATAATCACCATTTTTGTTATATAACTTCAATAAGTAGTATGCATTTAAATCAAAGTCATCAACGTTCATGTTGAAGCCGTTTCCGTCTCTGTTAAAGTGTGTTCCTGGTTTTTTAGGTTTTTGAACAGCATTTCCATCTACACCAATACCGTCAATGTCCCAACCTTCAACATCCATTATTGTACAGTTATCCAGGTCGTGAATGTTAGAATCAACTTGGTTCTTAGTTATTGCAGCCCAATATGGAACTGTACTGATAACCTGACCTGTTGAATCATTCTTAACTTCTGTCATTACAGTGTAGTTTGGATTGAAACCAATTGACATATATCTTGTGTTATAACCTGTATACTTTACAATAATATCTTTATAATCAAGTGTCTGATTATTAGTTGAAACTACCTTGTATTCTATTTGGGCATTCTTTGATCCCTGTGCCACTTTAAATTGATATGGTGTATTACTTCCCACTGTTTCTTTTAAAGTTGTCCAATCCATTGGATTTTGTTCAATTACTGCATTAACAGTATATTCGTAACTGTTATTATTTTCATTAGACTCCTGAATGTATCCAACATCTTTGCCTTCTTCTGTATCCCATCCAGCATCATCTACATTAATAATCAGCTTCTTTGTTCCAGTTTCTTTTGCACACACATTTTTTAATCTGATACTAGCTGTTTTTCCAACATTCAAGCCTAAATAATAACCATCTGACACTACCTGCTCTATCCCTTCCTGTCTACAAAGTGTCACATAAAGTTTTTTGCCATAATTTTCTTGAGTATCTGCTGTAGCTGATAACTTTGCTGTACCGATATTTTTAACTGTTGCCACTAAATCAAAGTTTACATTAACTTTTACTTTTTCGTTGTTTTCATTTGGTCCCTTTACAGTGCTGACTATCAAATCAACCATAGCTGTTGTACTTGCATAATTATAATAGTTTTTATCTCCTGAAAATTTAACTAACACTTTTACTTGGGACTGATTATCAAGACCTTCATTATCTCCAAATGTATAAACATAATTACCATCACTGTCTACTTCCTTTTTGCTAATAGTTTTCTTAATTATGTTTCCATCAACAACGTACTGAATCTGGTATGAGTCAACATTTTCATCTGTTGACTGTTTCCATGTTGCCTTGACTGGTCCGTCACCATTATTACTGTCTAATGTAACTGCTCCTTTTGAAATAATCTTTATAGCAACTTCTGTGCAGTTATTGTTCTCATCACTTTCATCAACTACATACTCTCCGTCAGCGTAGCCACCTATATGAATTGTTCCTTCTTTTAAATCACTTTCCTGAACAGTGTACTTAAATGTAACTGTTGGAGTAAACTCAGCTCCCACATTTAACTTCTGTTCAAGACCATCTTCTGCCATTGTTCTCCATTTAGGTGCAACAATGTCTGACGTAATTATTTTTCCATCCTTAGTTGGCTTTACAGTCATGTTATTGTTTCTGTTAGGTTTTGCAACCCCTAAGCCAACATTCTTCATAGTTACTGTAATCGGAATAACATCCCCTACTCCATAGGCATTACTTGGAGTTGATACTGATGAAATTATCAAATCTGATTTTGGTGTTCCTTTTGCATGAACATGTTCATCATCATCTTTTCCTACAGTTGTTACTGTTACTGTTGTTCCTTCAGTGAACTGTTCCAAATCACCTAAACTACACTTGTTATCAGTAACTGTCATTGTTTTTGTTTCATCACCAACAGTATACTCAACGATGTATTTCTTAACATCATCAGATGCAGGCCATGTTGCTGTAATCTTTCCATTTTCTGTTCCAAATGTTACTTCTTTTAATGGATCGTAGAATTTGTATGACTTAGAATATTCGTTATTATCCTCATCATCTCCCTCATCTATAATTCTGTCTGCATCTACAAATGCTCTGTATTTATATATATTTGAGCCATCCTGATTTTCATTAATTTTAACATCAAAAACAACTGTATACTCTTCACCCGGTTTCAAATATCCAGGACTAGTTCCCTGCTCTGCCTCAGTTGTATTAGCGTAACATATTTTATTATCTAACTCTTTACCGTTATTGCTATCTTCATATAGTCTTACAATAAGATTCTTTCCTGCTACAGGTTTTGCAACTGCATTACCAATATTTTTTATTGTTACACTAAGCTGTAAGTTTTCACCAATATAATGTGTCACTTTTGGAATGCTCATTCCTGTTACAACTAAATCAGGTTTTTTTGTATTTGAAATGATGGCTGTTGTTTCTTTTGAGCTCGTAACTGTGCCATCGTAAATACTCTTTACAACAACCTTATGTTCACCAACTGAATATCCTGATGCTGTTATGTTGTTTACAGTTCCAGGGAACAAGTCCTCAGTCCCTGAATATTTATAAAGTACCCCATCAATTTCTACCTGATATTTATAGGAACCTGCCATTTTGTCAGGTACATTAGATGACCATGATACAAATAAATCGCCCTTAGCATCATCACTTGCAACATTTGTACCTGTTGCCTTTAAATCTGTAATTCCATATACAGTATTAATGTCAGCATCTGAGAATGTAAGAGTTTTATTAGTTGCACTTTTAAAATCAAGTAAACCTAAGCCAAACAATAAATCGTATGAATCATTTGTTGAGTTAAATGAAATTGAATAATTAAGCACTGCACTTCCATCTTTTGCCCTTTCAAATGTATATTCTTTTTCTTCATAAATATCATTTGAATATGCTCCATTTACATACTCTTCAGGACAACATTTTATCTTTATAGTCTCGCCTATTAACTCTTTTGGTCCATATATCTTAAAAGATAAATTCTGTAACTCGCCCTTTGTTGCTGCTTCATTATAAATTGCAGCTTTGATAGTCCATGCCTGATCACTTCCTGTATGTTTGCCCATATTGTTAAAAGTCAAATTAGCCTGTCCATCATTTGTGTAATCTACTTTTACATCTGCCCCTGTTGATATGTCTGAATTTACACCTTCGCATATAGTGAAATTCCACTTGCTGTCAACTCCCGTATGATTCCACAAATTTGTCTCCCTTCCGAAAATGTAATTTACATACAATTGGAATGAATTTGAACCCATTACTCTTGTTGAATCAACATCTGATAGAGTCTCTTTGATTTCGTCTCCACCTTTGATTGCCACAACTGCTGTTGTATGTTTTCCAACTGTAGTTGCCTGTCCGTTGTTATTTGTTGCCTTTGCAAAAGCATAAGCAGGAACTGATATTGATGTTGTATTCTCGTCATCTGTTGTTATGTATAATTTACCGTCTGCATAAATTGCATATTTTATGGCACCATCTACTTTGTTCCATGTAATACTTTCATTACGATATTTTTCCCATTGATTGTCTGTGAATGTAACTTTTATAGCAGATGCCTTTGCTCTTTTCAAATATATAATAGCCTTATCCGTTTTATTAGCGTCTACAACTTCCAGTTTATGAACATTATAATCATCTACATCTGTTTTTAAGACGTTAACAAAAGCTCCATCAGTGATAGTGTAATCCTTATTATCTAATTTTACTGAAGTAAATTTAGCACCTAAATTGTATTCAATATAAAGTGTTGTATCGAATACTTTTTTAGCTTTATTGTCATACGCTGTGCTATACTCTGATGGAATATAATACTTGTACTCTCCATCTGAGCCTTCAAAATCAATCCAGTTTGCATCACCCGGCACATCAATTTCACCTGCTTTTGTTGTTTCAGTTGGTGTTTCTGTTGCTGTTTCAGTTGGTGCTACTGTAGATGAATCTGTTTCATCCGGATTTTTACCACCCTTGGACTCAACTGTAGCCGTAACTGCATCTGATTCATAACCATTTAGTGTAGCTATTAATTTTACCGTATGAGTTCCATTAGTTACTTCATAAGTATATTTTCCTGCCGCTACACCTGTTGATACTAATACGTCATCTATATATACGTTATATTTCTGACCATTATTAATCATATCTCCAGTTTGTCCCCATTCTACAGCAATATTGCCTCTACCATCGGCTGTTGCTAATAAGCCGATTGGGGTAATAGGCTTTGATGTCGAGCCTACAACCTTAACTAGGAATGTCCCTAAATTATTTCCTTCTACGGTAATGGTATGGTATGAGATTTCTCCTTTCTTCGCATCCAACAAAGAGTCCTTAATAAATACACAATCATTTTTTACATAAACTAACTTATTAACGGATGCATTTATAATATCCATATATCTAACACCATCAATAATAATTCCTGTTGGTGTACCACCGTCTTTAGCAACAAAGCCGAAAATACTTTGTGCTTTCATATTATCAGAAATATTTCCCCATGCCTGAACTGTATTTGCTCCATAATAACCACACATGGTTTCACGTTCTGCCATTATGACTTTTTTAGCTTTTGTCATATAAATTGTTGCGCCACTGCTTGACTTATTTTCATTTACAATTTCCCAATCATCATTAGCAATGCTATCCGGATTAATTTTTTCCTGGGTTGCATCTTCAACTTCATCAACAAACTCTTCGGCTGTCTTTTCGCTATCACTTCCATAAACGCTAAAATCAAATATTGCCACAGGATAGCCTGTACTTCTCTTTGTTGGCACTATTCTGATATATTTAGCTTCTACTGAATCTCTTAAAATTATTTTATCTGTTCTTGCTCCTGTTAATCCGGAAAACTCAGCAACTTTATTATAGATTTTACCATCTGTTGAAACTTCTATCTCATAATCTGCAGCACTTGCTGTCTGCCACTTAATCAAAAGTTCCTTTACGTTATATGTATTTCCTAATTTAAGTTTAAAGTTATCACTTGTATTATCCAATGGTTCCCATTTTGTATCTGACTGGGTATCAATGGCATTTGATGGAATGTCCCCTGCAATTGGTGAGTAAGCAATTGCTCTTGCTCCTGCATATCTTACATAATTATTAAGACCGTCAACAGTATCTTTTCCTACACCGTTACTGTTTAAATCATCGTCGCCACTAATTCTATAATAAGCTGCATCTTCGTCACCTATGTTAAATTGACTCATAAGCCATTTATTTCTATTTTTAAGCCATGTTTTATACTCTGTAATATACTCTTCATATGTATCATGCATTACACCTGAACCATAAGAGCCTACACTTTTAAGTTCAGCTTCTGTAAAAGTTTTTCCACCAGTTCCATCTAATGATCCATTAATTCCATATAACCATGAATATCCCCAGCCTACATTTCTGTTATCATCCGTTGTTGCTCTTTTATAATTGTATGCTTTTTCATAATTTGTCTTAACGGACTTAGAGATTTCATTTACCACTGTGTCAACTTCTCCGTTATCAGCATATAATGATTTAATCTTTGGTAATAGTCCTTTGTATCTTGCAACAACCTTATTATAGAAATTTTTATTCTTCATTAATACTTCAAACCACTTAAATGAATTCTTACTTCTGAAATCTTCTGCATTTTTATGGTCATCAATATTACCACTTGAAAGGTCAAGATCCCACAATGGACCTGCATATAGTTTTCCATCTTTAATATAGAAACGTGTAGAACTAAAGCCTATATCCTTCGTCATAAAATATTCTGAAGTAATGTAAAAATCCACAAAAGAATCTACGTCAATGAATTTTTCCATATCTTCAAACTGAGCATCAGATGTTTTGTATGATGTACTGTTAATTACATTTTCAAATCCTTCTAAGTATGATCTAATATCATTTACAAATTGTGGCTTAACAGCATCTGCACTATTCTCCTTCAAACTAGGGTTTAATTTATTTCCCGCAATGTCTGTAGAACATACCGGATCATTTAAGCCAAACTGCTGTCCAAGTACACTTGTTTTAAAATAATATGCATCTGTATCAAGTCTGCTGTCATTAGCTAATTCCAATAAGGCATCATATAACTTGTACTCTGTTCCATTAATTGTAACTGTTGTTGGTGTACTATCTGCCTTTACATCATCAGTAGTTTTGTCATAGTAACTTGTATCAATATTAACTCTGTCTGCTCCTACTTCCACCGACTCTGTTAAAAGGTATGTTCCCAAGTATTTTCCGTCCACGTATAAATCAACATTTTTACAATTGCTTGTAAACGCCTTGCTTACATTATTTGCAAATGGTGTCTGTGTACTCTCTAAATATCTCTGGAAATCAAGTCCCATATGATTTCTTATTAAAGTTTTATCAAAAATATTTGCAAGCAGACTCCATTTCTTTGCTGACCCCATACCAAATGGATTAATTGAAGAGTTAAACTTTAAGTTATACGCTTTCTTGTCAGCTCGAGATGTTGAATTACCTCTTACATTAATAGTGCCTGAATTTGAAACTTCTGTTGTACTTCCGTCTGCTCCTTTTATCATTAAAGAGGCATTCACTTTTGTCTTTGTAGTATCTGTGTATAAATTAATATCTTTTGTTTTTGTATCTCTTGATGAGTTTATAAAAATCTGCGGGATTCCGTTATCGTATGCTGTTGTTTTTCCTCTATATGTAAATGTTGTTTCACTTGAAGCCGGTGATGTTACAGTAGTATCACCTTTCTTATAAACAGCATTCATTGTTACAGTATATACTGTACCTTCTGTTAAATTAAGGCTACTTAAGTCAACACTGCTTCCCGATGATGCAATGTTTTCTATTGTCTGCCCATTGATATTTAATGTGTATGTATATGTTGCCTCATTTTCAACATTAACAGTATTTGGATCCGTAAAACTTACCTTATATCCTCCATCAATTTCTGAATAGTTGTACACATACGCTTTAGTTAAAGCCTGTAGTGTAATTGAAGGTTTCGGTTCTGTTGTGGTTGTTTCTGTTGTGGTTTCTTCCTTAATATTTTTGTTTCCTGTATAAAAATAATACACAACATCATGTGTGCCATACACAAATCGTAATGAATAATATGTGTCAGCCTTTAAATTTGCGTTAGTCAAACCAAGTCCTATGTTATATCTTGTACCATCATGGTCTTTCATTCCTGCAAACACAGTTTCTCCTGTTGTTGTCTGCCCCTCGTTTAAATAAATTGTTGCATCATCTGCATGTGTAAGTCCTTCCGGATACACACGCAAATAAAAGTCACTGTAAGCTTCTATGGCACTACTTTCTGCGCCCTTTGCCACCTTATAATTTAAAGTCATAGGAGTATTACTGGATTGATACATCATATTTGAAATTGTAGTCCATCCACTACCATCATCCTCCGCACTAACATTTTTCGGAGTAAAATTAATACTTGTAACCACCATAGCCATAGCAAGTATCATTGAAATTAATTTTTTCATCTGTCTCTTCATTTCCCTTTTCTCCCTTTCTTTTTTATAAACAGTATTTACTCTTAATTAACGTCATTTTTCACTAAACTACTTATTTTTTCTTTATATTATTAGGTCAATTCTAAAAAAAGGTAGACTAACCCATCATTGTTTTATCATTTTTTAAGTATAACATTGTGCATATTTTGTTTCAACGAAAAAGCTTTTTTTCTATATTCTGCATAACTATCAAAGTTTTTTTTGTGCATTATGCTTATATAACGTTTGTATTTTTATTACTTTTTTAGTATATTGTTATTATTTTTTATTATTTTAAGAAAGAGGGCGAAAAATGCATAAAACAATTTTTATACATTTTCTGCCCTCTTTTTGGAATTTTAGTATTATTTATTTTATTAAGAATTATTTAAACTTAACTTTTTTAGGCTTGCTCCACTTGCCGTAGACTTTCTTGCCGTTTGCAATCTTAACTGCTCTTGCCTTAACATAATACTTCTTAGATTTCTTAAGTTTCTTAATGTTAATGCTGAAGTTTGCCTTCTTAACAAGTTTAGTAATAGTTACCTTCTTCTTGCCCTTGCAGTTCTTCTTGATTGAAACTTTAACCTGGTAAGCTGTAGCGCCTGCTACCTTGTTAAGTTTAATCTTAACCTTCTTAGATTTCTTACTCTTAGTAGCTTTCTTAATCTTAACCTTCTTAAGAGTAACCTTTGTACCAGATTTTGTTGTAGTACCAGGCTTAGTTGTTGTACCTGGCTTTGTTGTAGTTCCTGGCTTTGTTGTTGTGCCTGATGTTGTTGTTTCACCTGGTTTTGTTGTACCACTTGGCGTTGTTTCTCTTGGCTTTGTTGTCTCGCCAGGTCTTGTAAAGTCATTATCGTCTTCGTCATCATCATTTACACTCTTTGTAGTTGGTGCTGACTTAACAACGATTGCCTCTGAGATACCTTTTGATTCAATACTATTCTTAATAGCTGTAACAACAACTTCGTGTGAACCACCTTTTACTCTTTCAATTGTATATGTACCAGGTTTAACATTAATCTGTTTTGCCTTTCCATCTACCTTTACATTGTATAGCTGTTCTGTATCACCTGTAAACGAAACAGTAATCTTGTTAAATTCATCTGATGTTACTACAAGACCTTCTGCTTCAGTTGGCATAAACACGCTAGTACCCATTAATGCAATTTCAGAAATCTGATATCCCCAAGTTACATTGCCGTCTGTAAGTTCAATCTTAACAAACTTAACAGTGTCCTTTGTATACTTGTCCATATCAAGTTTAACTTCTGTTGCACTCTTATAGGCTACACCTGACTTGTCAGCCATCAACTGATAATTCTGTCCATCATCTGATAAGTAAATCTTAAATGCTGTCGCATTTGTATTGTTAGCCTTAAATGCAATTAATAATTCCTCAACTAAACTCTTATCAACAGGAGCTGTAAGTTCAAGTGTTACTGTTGCCTCTTTCTTTCCGTATGTTGTCTGTACTGTTTTATCGTTTTCAGTTGAAATAGTACCATCAACTAATATCTTAGTATCCTTGCTGCCTTCAGTACCATCATTAATATTCTCAACTGTTACTGTTGCATTGCCCTTAGTTAAGTTTCTAACAGTACTAATATAATCAACTAATGAACCATCATCCACTTCAATTGTCTTAGTAATACCCTTAGACATAAGACCATTGCCATAAGCTACTACCTTAACGGTATGAGTTCCTTTTTCAACTTCACTAATTACGCCTTCGCCGGCATCAATTAGACCAGTAACGCTCTTGCCATCAAGGAATACTCTATACTTAAAGTCTTTCTGATTATCACCTGCTACAATATTGTATTCAATTTCACTGAACTTGTTTGATGTTACTGTAAAATCAGCAGCCTCATCGCAGTTGTCAACCTCAATAGGCTCTGCATTCTGCTCTGTACTAAGTACAGCAATTTCTCTTACCTGATATCCCCAATTATTTGCATCTGGGTAGAATATTCTGACAAATCTAACATTGCCTTCAACACCAGTCATGCCCTGTTCATCAATAAGATCATTCTCCTTTGCCTTTGCTAAATCCGAACCTGGAACTGACTTAACTGTTCTAAAGTCAACACCGTTAATTGAATACCGAATCTTATATCCTTTAGTAGGAAGTGTTCCATCATTATTTGTATGATACTTAATAACTATTCTGTCTAATTTAGCTGCATCATATGTATCGCCTAAATCAATTTCAAAATATGTATTAGTTGTTTCAAATTTAGGTGAAATATAATTTCCTTCAAATGAACCGTCTGTTATATCTTTTTCAGTACCACCTTCATTCTGTCTGCTTGGGTAAACATTTACTGTTTTGCCTAATGCCTTGTTGTACTTCTTATTAACTGCCATTTCTGCATTACTTGCTGCAGGTCCTACTGTTAATTTACATTCTGCTGTAAATGTTCCAACCTTAACAGTAATAGTTGCCTCACCTTCACCTTTGGCTGTTACTGTACCATTTTCATTAACTACGGCTACCTTGTCATTTGATGAGCTCCATTCAGGAGTTATTTCATCAGTTGTATTTTCAGGATTAATTGCTAATTCCAATGTTTCTGAAGACTTGTTCTTCATTTCAAAGGTTTCAGGAATGCTAATAGACTTAACATGTATAGGTTTTGTTACAATTACCTTACATTCTGCCTTGCTTCCTCCAGGCAATGTTGCATAAATAGCAGTTTCACCAACACCTTTACCTGATACAAGTCCTGTCTGATCTACTGTTGCAACTTTTGTATTGCTACTTGACCATGTTACTTTTTCATTTGATATTGCTGAAAGCTGAACTGATCTGTCACTTGCAATTCTTGCTTCTTTTCTATTAATTGTAACTGTTCCACTAATAATAATATCTGATTCTGTTGTATCTGATAAAATCATTCCTTTTCTATATGTAACAGCTTTAACAATTGTAGTTCCATCAACTTCAAATGGAGCTGTGTATGTTGGAGAATCTTCTGTAGGTGTAGTACCATCTGTTGTGTACTTGATTTCTGCACCCTTAACTACAGTTGATAATGTTACCTTCTGTTTTCCATCATATACACCACTAACTGGTGAAATTACAGGTGATGTTGCTTTCACGGCACCGTATACTTCAAATTCAAAAATTGAATATCCGTAAGCTGTACCTCTTGCAAGACCCTTCATTCTTACATACTTAGCTTTTGTTGCTGGGAAGTTAGTTGTAACCGTGCCGACTTTACCGCTTTGTGTCGCAACTGTTGTCCATTCTTTTCCATCAAGAGAAACCTGAATTTCATATTTTTCAGCGTATGCTGCTTCCCATGTAATAACAGCCTGGTTAATAACTTTTGTAGAACCTAAATTAAGCTGAAGATATTCATCATCATTATCTTTTGATTTCCATCTTGTGCTACCATTTCCATCAATTGCATTTGCGGCAACATTTGCACCATCTTCTGAAGAAGCTGTTGCTGTTGCTTCAATTGACAAGTTATCGCTACCCTGAACTGTATCTCCATCAATCTTCAATACTGCTGCTGCATAAGATGAATCAATACATCCATCTTCAACTGCAACTGCCTTAATTGTTGTATCACTTGATACTAAAATCTTACCTGTATATTTCTTTGAGTCTTTTGTTGGAGCTGAACCATCTGTTGTATAGTAGATTGTTGCGCCTTCTTCTGCTGAAAGTTCTACTAACTGTGTATCAGAAAATTCTGTTGTTCCGTTTACATCATCTGTTACAACACCATCTTTAAGAGCTGTTGCTGTAATTGTAGGTTTCTTAACCTGTTTGTATGCGAAGTAATTTTCTGTATCAATCTTAAAGCTTACAGTTGAGTTTGCTTCAATTCTTGCTTTACCAACTAATGTTCCATCTGCCTTCTTAATCTGTACTACTTTTCTTCCTGATGTTGGGTTCCAAACTTCTGCTGTGTATTTTCCATCTTTTACATAAACAGAACCCTGAATATTACCAACTACCATATAGTCATTTGTTCTATGACCAATTTCGTCCATTGCTGAAACAAACCAAAGTGTATTTGCTCTATCTTCTACCTGAACCTTACTTACATTCTTTTCAAATAAGTTATATGCACTTGTTGCATCTGTCTGTGATAAGAACGGCCATGTAATATGCTGCCAACCTGTATCAGGTGTTGCATAAGTATCAGGGTTATGCCATGCGGCATCCTCTGTCTTACCTTCTGCTACATATTTTTCATGTAACTTTCTTTCGATTTCAATGGCATAATTTGTATCATCCCATAATCCCTGGTATACTTTTTTACATTTTTCCTGATTCATACCATAGTTTGTAAGGTACTCAGAAATTGGCAACCACTGAATTCCGTATACATATAATGGTTCTCCACCAAAATATGTACCATAACCCATTGATGCACCGTAAATCTGTCCTGTTCCCTGGAATGGGTAATCATATACTTTATCAGCATCTCTGTCAGGATGATCTCCTAACCAGTTTGTTTCATCATAATCGAACCAATACTGTTCTACCGCATCCATTTCTGTTGTGAATCCGTATGCACCTGCATCAATCCACTTCTGCTGCTGAGTTGCTTCCCCCCAAAGGTACATACCAACCCAACTGAATAATGCTTCTGAAGCTGATTCCTGGTTATTACCTGAATCGCTGTCAGCATATCCACCAGCCCAAGAATGTCCTGAATACTGGTCAAATGATCTGAACTTACAGAACATGTTTCCATCATCTTCAGGTTCTTCAGGATCTGCATAGTCCCTAACCATAAGTTCAATCATATCTTTATAATCATTGTAAAATTCTTTGTCGTATGTTGCTAATACTGTTGCACCAAACATAAAATACCCATATGTAAAGTGGTGGTCACAGATAGCTGCGTTAGCACCGAAAGAACTGTCTGGATAATATAATGTTCCCCAATCCTTATTGTAGATAAAGTAACATCTATCATCCCCACCATCATAGTTGAACCAGTCTTCCATGATGCTCTTTAATTTTGATAACAATTTTTCTTTAATTTCTGTTTCACCTAACTGATCAGCCATAAGAACACTGATTGCAAGTGGGTGAACGTTTTTACCTTCCCAGTAAGCATCTGATACAGGAGCTGTATCCATCTTTGATGCTACTACCTGATTTAAGTAATCTTTCATTTCATTGCTATCAAACATCTTGCTGTTTGATTTTGCGAATGTAGGTAATAAACCTGAGAACTGCTGTGTTGTTGAATATTCATTAGCCCAGATTGACTTCATATCACCTCTGATTGAAGGATATGTTGTGAAAGTCTTATCGCCCTCAACATCTGCGCTATGTTTCCACTGATGTGGGAATAAGCAATGCATCGTTACATTTGAGAAACCTTCTCTCATTAACTTTGTAGTTGCTTTGTAATTTGTAATAATCTTTGAATTATCTTTGTTATATGAATAAGTTACTAATGTATCTGTTACAAAAGCATATCCATGCTGATAGTAAGTTTCGATATCATCTTTACTGTTCATACCTGCTAATGATAAATAATTCTGGGCTGCTGATGGGAATGTAATCTTAATCTTATAATTTCCACCTGCAATCATAACCTTGAATTCTGTTCCTTCAGGAACATTTAATTCGTAGTATGTACCTTTATTAATTGCCTTTTCATTTTCAGCATCATAAGTCTTAAATCCAATATGGTCTGTTACAACAGTATCACCTTTTTTAGCTAATATCTGTTCACCTTTTCCATTAAAGAATTCTGTAATAGATTCACCGCTTAAGTATGCAACAGCATCCTTATTGAATTCATTGAAGATATATGGTGAACCTTTAACAACTGTTGATTTCATCTTAAGACCATCTTCATCCATAAGACCTAATTCAACAGAATAATCACCGTAATTTTCAACTCTGTCGTATGCAGATGTTGTTTCAAGTGTTTCAGGTACTAAATAAAAATCTCTTGATGTTTCTGTACTCTGGTCAGTACCTAATGTTGTTTCAGTTCTTTCTGGAACCCAACCTGCTGTTGCAAGTAAAACTCCAAGACCTTTCTTAGAGAATGATGCTTTAAGTGGTGTCGCGCAAAGTAAGTTACTAAATGTCTGTACCATTGCTGATGACCACCAGCTGTTTGAATCGATAGGTGTCTTAATGTTCTTTTCATTTACGAAAGTTGGAAGTTTGTTCTTTTCGTTGTACATTTCTCCTGAAACGTATGAACCACTTCCTGCTCTTAAAATCTGTCTTGTTGGAAGATCTGGAATAGTTTCATTTTCTTTGCCATCCCCTTCCTTATATTGATATACTGATAGTTCTTTAATACCAATACCACTACCACTTTCTACTTTTGTGTAACCTAATACTTTTACATATCTTACACCTGTCTGATATAAAGTGAAATTATCTGTAGCGTTAGCATATCCCTTAAGTACACGATGAACAGTTGTCCATGTTTTGTTATCACTTGAAACTAATACATCATAAATCTTACCGGCGTCAGAAGTCCAATCTACAGCAATTCTTCCTACTGTATATGCCTGTCCCAAGTCAACTGTCAACCACTGGTTATCTCCCTGATATGATGTAAATGAAGTTGAAGTATTTCCGTCGACTGCGTTTTCAGGCTTAACATTATTGTAAGCATCAGGCTTAATATTTCCCTGATCATCCTTCATCCACCATTCATCTCTTGTACCTGAGCATGTTACTGTTTTATTTAATGCAAGATTTTCGCCATAGTTTACAGGTCTCTTTGCTGAACCACCTGTACCCCATACCTGGAATTCGTATAATGAACTACCATAAGCTGTAGCTCTTTCTGTTGTACGAACTCTAACATATCTTGCCTTTGTACTACTTAATTCTTCTTTTGAAATTGTCTGTTTAAGTTTTGCAGTTTCGTCAATTTCTACACCATTATTACCTTTGCCGTCTGCCTTAACTTCTACTGTACATTTTGCACTACCTACAAGTTGTTCTGGGTTATCTTTATTGTAAGCTCTAACCTCAAGTTCATGTGTGCCTTCTGTCAAACCAAGATTTCCGCCATCCTGACCAATTTTATCAAATTTAAAATTGTCAGGTGCCTGTACTATCTTGTCACCTTCGTAAACACTGTATACAGCATTTTCAACAGGTGTCCATTTTGCACTTACTTCATATAGATTTTTTTCTGTATTAAACTTGTTTACTTCATATGAGAAAGCCATATTTACAAAAGCTCCCGGCTTGTTTCCTTTCTCATAAATTGTTGTCCAGTCATCTTCATTATTTGAAATCTGGATCTGATAATGCTTTGCATACGCTGCTTCCCAACGTAAATAAATGTGGTCTATATCTGCCTCTTTTCCAAGGTCAACATATAACCATTCATTTGTGTCGTCCTGCTTAGCCTGCCAACGTGTGCTTTCATCGTTGTCGACTGCAAGTTCTGCCGCAGAACCACTTCCGGTTTGTGAACTAGCATAAGCCGGTCTACCATTTGAAAGATTGTATGGTGTATTATCTTCTGCGTCTGCAGCCTTGATACTGATTAACTTGCCCTGTGGACAAATTGTTACAACCATAGCTAAAGTGAGCATTATAGCTGTGATTTTTTTCAATACTTTTGACATCTTAATTCCTCCCTTAAATAATCTTGCACCCTTAAATTATATCTTTTAAATCACCCTTAAAACAAGCAAAAAAACGTTTTTTCGAGTTTTTAGTTGTTTTTACTTTTTTCTATTCCACAAACCCTTTATTTAATAGATTTTCATACAATTTCTTTATGTATTTTTTACAGTCAACGATTTTTCAATAAAAATATTTTTATTCGTTTTTATGTTTTTTTCATAATAAAACAGAAAATGCGCTACGTGACACTTATCTTCACGTAACGCATTCCCCGCTTAAATTAATAAGAAAAAGTATGTTTTTTTACTACGACTCATAATAATTATTTCAATTTAATTCTCTTCGCTTTCGTCCAAGCTCCATAAATCTTCTTTCCGTTGGAACCTTTAACAAAAGCTCTTGCCTTGATGTAATATTTTTTCCCTGCTTTCATTTTTTTTAATTTTATCTTTGTTGTTTTGTAAGTTTTTGTTTTACATTTTTTCATAGATTTCTTTATTGAATATCTGATTTGATATTCAACATTTTTTCTTATACTCTTTTTTACTTTGCTATTTGAAAGAACAATCTTCGCTGTCTTAGATTTTTTCTTCTTTGTCGCAGACTTAATGGAAATTTTTAAATCTTTCTTTTTTATTGTTATTGCAGCAACGCCCGGATCATCAATGGTTATATCTCCTGGTTTATTGTTGTCATCAGGCTGTTTCCATGGATTCTCTATAACGTCTCCGTCAAAATTGTCTGCTGCTCTTACACTACCTGTAATAACACATGTGAATGTGCCCACCAACAATGTAAGCGTCAATATGTATATAAAAAATTTCTTTGAAAATTCTTTCATGTTCTCTCCTTTACTTTCTCACTATCTTTATTTTCTTAGGCTTGCTCCACTTGCTATAATATTTTCTATTTTTTACTACCTTAATAGCTCTAATTCTAACATAGAGTTTTTTCGAGTTCTTGAGCTTCTTATTTTTTAATACAAATTTTACTGTTTTTGAGTTTTTGCTTATTTTCTTACTGTTTACTTTTTTGTTAATTATTTTCTTTTTGAACTTTTTGTTTACTGAAATCTGAATCTGGTACTTTTGTGCACTGCTAACTTTCTTAAACTTCAAATAAACCTTTTTTGAGTTTTTCTTCTTAGTTGCTTTTTTTACTTTGGTAGACTTCACACTTACCTTTTTAGTTGTTTTTGTGATTTTGTCTGTCGTACTTGCTGTTATTATTGTATGTAACGGTTCTGTTGTAACACTCTCGTCAGTAACCATTGTCTTAGTTTCTGTTGCGTTATTATTTGTCGTATTAGTTTGACTTGTGTTGTCATCACTTCCCGTGGCATTGTCACCTGTATTTTTTTCTTCTGTAGTGATACCTGCTGAATCCGATGTATTATCTGATGTTGTTGCTTCCGTTGTTGTTCCTGTTCCCGTTCCTTTTTCAGTTGTTGTTCCTGATTCTGTTACTGTTTCTGTTGTTGTTTCTTTTCTAGTTGTTTTACTTTCTTTCGCCGTTGTTGTACTAAACAATGCACCCCATGGATTATCCATAACGTCGCCGTCAAAATTGTCTGTTGCTCTTACACCACCTGTAGTAACATATGTGAATGTGCCCACCAACAATGTAAGCGTCAATATGTATATTAAAAATTTCTTTGAAAATTCTTTCATGTTCTCTCCTTTACTTTCTCACTATCTTTATTTTCTTAGGCTTGCTCCACTTGCTATAATATTTTCTATTTTTTACTACCTTAATAGCTCTAATTCTAACATAGAGTTTTTTCGAGTTCTTGAGCTTCTTATTTTTTAATACAAATTTTACTGTTTTTGAGTTTTTGCTATTTGCTATTTTACTAATTATTTTTTTGCTATTTGTTGTTTTACTATTTACCTTGCCATTTATTTTTTTGCTTATTTTCTTACTGTTTACTTTTTTGTTAATTATTTTCTTTTTGAACT